>Ga0335397_10000003_pt1 | contig 250818 bp, 235 predicted proteins | sample MAT04_FD_205740 | JGI IMG/M metagenome (GOLD analysis project Ga0335397, IMG submission 205740) | Freshwater microbial communities from Lake Fryxell liftoff mats and glacier meltwater in Antarctica - MAT-04 (spades assembly) (version 2) ...
GGCGTCAGCGCGCCGAACACGATCGGGATTGCGCCGCCGGCGTTGAAGGCATTGATCACGGCGTTGCCGACATTGCGCTGGTTCTGATTCAGCGGCGTAAAGAGCGGAGCCGTCGGATTTGTCGGCTTCGGCTCCGGCTTCGGCTCCGGCTCCGGCTCCGGCTTCGGCTCCGGCTCCGGCGTATAGTTCAGCGCCAGGTTGAGATACACGTTGTTGGCGTCGTAACCGAGCGTGGTGCGGAAATTCGCGGGCAGGTTGGTGGTCTTCACCGTCGGGTCGAAGGTGCCCGATCGACCGTCGGTCGTGGTCAGAATCGTGTAGCGGTTGGTAATGTAGCTGCCGTTGGCGAATACCGCATTCACCGTCGCGCCGCTGTCGATCGTCACCCTGCCGGGCGAATTCAATCCGGTGACCACATTGGCAAAGGATGCCGTCAATGGATCGATCGTCACGCTGTAGAAGGCGCCGGACTGGAAGGCGAGCGAGCCCTCGACGGTGGTGAAGCTTCCCGCCGTGCCATCACCGGGCTTGAACGTGCCGCCGCTGTAAATGGTGACTGAAGGCGCAACGATGGTGCTGTCTCCCGGGGCGCCGGCTCCCGTCAGCGTGGCGCCATTATACACGCCCACCGACGAGGTACCCACGATCATGCCCTGCACATCGAGTGTGCCGCCATTCACAACGGTGGCGCCGCTATAGCTGTTGAAGCCCTGCAGCGTCGTCGTGCCGTCCTCCGTGGTCAGGCTGGCGGTGCCGCCGAGATCCTTGATGGTGCCGCCGTTCGAAAACACAGACGCATTCAGATTGCCGTTCTGAAGCATGCCGCTGTAGAGATTCACCCTGGATTGCGTCTGGGTGGTGGTGCCAAGATCGAGCGTGCCGCCAGAGATGGTCGTCGTATTGCTTGCGTCCCCCAGCGTGCCGGCGCCGGAAAGTTTCAGCACGCCGTCTCTCAAAATTGTCTCGCCGGAATAGGTGTTGGCGGCAGAGAATGTGATCGTGTCCCTCCAATCCTTTATGATCGTTCCGCCGCCGGTGATGGTGTTGTCGATCACCGTGCCGCCCGGCAACGCAGAGGCGCCATACAACCACAATCGTGCATTGGTTCCGAGGTTGATATTGCCGGACAGCTGCGATGTTGCGCCGGTAAAGGTCAGGTAATTATCGCCAGACGTGAAATTAACGGCGTGCCCCCGCGTGATGCCATCGCTATTCATTCCGCCGGCAATGCTGCCTCCGGCAAGCATCGTGATTCCGAGGTCTTTCCCCTCCATGCCAGCCCCGCCGAGACCTGCGACGCCGCCATTCGAGCCTGCCGCACCGCCGTTGCCGCCCGTCACCGTGCCCGAGACATCGAACGATGTCCGAGGGGGGGCCCCCGAATAGTGGGACACTGTTATTCCAGCCCCACCGTTGCCGCCGCTGCCGCCGTTCGCGCCACCCGCGCCGCCATTCCCGCCCGTCACCGTACCGGCGATCGAAAGAATCGGCTGATTTTGCCAAAAAAGGATCGTGTCTATGAGACCCAGTCCGGTGCCGCCGCTGCCGCCATTGCCACCACGAGCGCCATTGGAACCATCGCCGCCGGCTCCGCCGTTGCCGCCGGCGACAACAGCATTCAATGGCAGCCAGGACGACAGATTCGTCGACCAGATCTCGACGGCCGCACCGTTGCCGCCAGCGCCGCCGCCGCCGCCGCCGGCACCGGCTGTGTTAGCCATGCCGCCAGCGCCTCCGCTGCCACCGGTTACCGAGGATTGCGGCAGATAAGTCCAGTTCGCATAATAACCATGCGCGCCGCCGCCGCCGCCGCTGCCATATCCGGAAGCGTCGGTGGACCCGTTGCCGCCATCGCGCGAGGAACTGGTCCCGCCAGCGCCACCAAGTGTGACACCGTCATTGCCTTGGCCACCTTGGCCGCCGTCCCTGCCTGCCCCGCCACCACCGCCGCCGCTGCCGTAGAGGTTACCATCCCCGCCGGCAGCGCCAGGACCCAGCGCAGAATCGTCGCCACCGGGCGCCACGTTGCCTGAAGGAGTTTGCGAAGCGCCGCCTGCGGCGAGCAGAGGAGATGTCAGCGCAGTGCTGAAGAGAAGTGCAGCCGCGAGACCGCCTACGCGACAGGTCTGAAAAATCGTTCTATCCGCACCCGAGACCATCAACAACGCCCTAGCAATAATCATGCTTCACCCAACCGCGCGAGCGACCCAAAACCTGAGGGCGCCTTCCTGAATCCGAATCTCGGATTCGCGCCCCGCCTGAGGTCTGCTTACCTCCCGTCATGTGAGATTTGTCCGGGCATCTGGTCGCGCGTTGTAAATGGATGTAAGGACGCCGCTCGCCTCTGCCCGTCATCCCCATCATTGTGAATGCGATTGCATGCCGGCACTTGTGCCGCGGGCGGCTGCGTGTTTCACAGCGCCTTGCGTCCTCTTCTCGAATACAGCGCGCATGTCAAAGGCCGCTATTGGCAAAGCCCTGTCTGATCTCCATGCGATGTCGATCATTTCGGAATACGTTCGCGCAGGAGATAAACAGGGGACGCATTTTCTGCGGCCTGAACGCCTGTCGCCCTGGCAAGGGCGTATGATGACTGGCTCGCTACCTGCTTTCGCCGCGCGTCTGCGCAGTGCGGCCATTCATTTGCTGGTATTCGTCACACTCATCGCAGGGTCGTCGTCTTGCAGTTTTGCAGCCTCTGCCGAAGACGGCGTCGATCTGGCGCGCGTCACAGATCATCTGGCGCTGGAACAGTCGCTGTCTATTCTCGAAGATCGCGACGGATATCTCTCCGCCGGAGAAGCGCTCAGGCATTCGGGATGGGTTGCAGCGTCACTGCGAACGCTGACCCAGGGATTCACAAGCTCTGCCTTCTGGCTGCGCGGCGCATTTTATAACGGCAGCGATCAATCGGTTACGCGGTGGCTGTCCGTGGGTGTCGTGCGGCTGGAGGATGTGCGCTATTTCCGCTTCGCGCCCGGAGAGGACAAGCCCTCCGAAACACTGCTCGCGGGCAATCGAACGCCTCTCGACAGCCGTCCGGTCAAAGCGGCACGATCCGTGTTTCCCATCACGCTCGCGCCAGGCGAGCGGACGATCGTCGCGTTGCGTGTGCAAAGCCGTTCTTCTGTCAGTATCGAGGCCAGCCTGTGGAGCCCCGCCAGCTTTCAGGAGGCAGACGCACCCGATCTGCTCATCGAGATGCTGCTCGTCGGATCGATGGGCACCATGGCGCTCTTTAGTCTGGTGCTGGGCCTGGCCCGGCGTGATCGCGTCTTCCTGGCACTCGCGGCCGGCGCCATCGCCGAAGTCATTTACGACTTGGCCTTCCAGGGGTTTCTGTATCGTTTCATCCTGACCGGTGGCGGCGATGTTGTCTTGCGTGCCCCGGGCGTCCTCGGCCTGATTGCCCATGTGCTTCTGTGCACGATGGCAGCGATGTTCATCGGAATCGATCGTATCGCCATTTGGTGGAGAACGCTCTGCACCTTCAGTGCCATCCTGCTGGCAGGCTCTTTGTTCGCCGCGTTTGGCGACTACAGAACCACAGTTTCTATCACGACGGTGCTACAAGTTGTCTACGAAGCCCTATGGATCATCGCAGTGCTGGACAGCTGGCGCCGCGGCTTCGGCAATTCCCGACTGGTTCTGCTTGCAAGCGGCCCCGCAGTCGTCAGGTTCTTCCTGTATCTGGGACATATTCTAGGCATCTGGCCAGCTTCCTGGTCCGTGGGATCAGAGATTACCTGGAACAATCTGACCATCATGCTTCTGCTCCTTTTCATTGCCATCGGGCGCCTCCGCGAAATCGAGAGCGCCAGAGACAAGGCACAGCAGGATCTGGTGGCCTTTCAGGAACACGAACGCGAGCGTTTGCAGCGCGCGGTCGATGAACGTACCCGTGAACTTCAGACTGCGCTCGTCGCAGCAGGCGAGGCCAATCGCGCCAAGTCGGATTTTCTCGCAGTGATGAGTCACGAGATCCGCACGCCGATGAACGGAATGCTCGGCGCCATCCATCTGCTCAAATCGATGCCGCTGCAAGGCAAGGTGCGCACCGCCGTGAACGTCGCCGAACGCACCGGCGCCGCAATGCTCGCGACCATCGGCGGCATTCTCGACTTCGCGAAAATCTCCGACAGCCAGCCGGAACCCAGCTACGCAGCTTTCGACCTTCACACGCTGCTTGCTGATGTCGTGGCGATCATGAGCCTGCGCGCGGAGCAGAAGAATATATCGCTGAAACTTGTCGTCGATCAGGTTTTGCCGGCGACCGTGATTGGAGATGCCGATCTCCTCCGTCAGATTTTGCTCAACCTTGTTGGTAACGCCCTGAAATTTACGGAAACGGGCGAGGTCTGCGTGTCCGCTACGCCGGATGCGATCCATGTCGACTGGATCCGGCTGGAGGTCGCAGACACTGGCATCGGTATTCCTCGGGACAGGCTGGACCGGTTGTTCGAGCCCTTCGTACAAGCCGATTCCTCGATCGCCCGACGATTCGGGGGGACCGGCCTCGGCCTGGCGATCTGCCGGCGGCTGACCGAAGCCATGGGAGGCTGCATCACGGCGGATAGCCAGCCGGGGCAGGGCAGTAGGTTTCAGGTCCGATTGCCATTGCCACCGACGGATACAGGCGAGATCGACATCCAGGCTGCTGCGCAACGGGACGACGCCATACGCAAAACTCTCAGCGTTCTCGTCGTTGATGACGACGAGAGCAATCGGTTCGTTCTCTCCGGCTTGCTCGATGTGAAGGGGCATCGTGTCAGGGAAGCTGCGGATGGCGTACAGGCGCTTGCGCTGCTGACCGAGAATCCGGTGGACGTGGTACTCGTCGATCTCGAAATGCCCGGCCTGAGTGGAATGGAACTGGTTCGGTACATTCGTGCCCTGGGCGGAAAAGGTGCAACTGTTCCGATCGTTGCCATTACCGCCAATGTCACGGCGGGCGTGGTCGAGCGTTGCGTACAGGCGGGGATGGATGGCTACCTGTCCAAGCCGATCATGCCCGAGGACCTGCAACGCACGATCGATGCGGTCTGTGCGGGACGACCGCCCGCTCAGTCCGACTCGCAAATGCAGCGGGACGATTTCCTTCCATCCTTGCAGCGGGAGCTTGGAGCTGAGACCGTTGAACGACTCGTCGGGCAAGCCTTGGCGGCGGTGGAACGGAGCACGGCAACGATCGAGGCTTCCATACAGCGCGGGGACCGGCAGGCCGCCCGCCGTGCTGCTCATCAGCTGGCTGGGGCGGCGGGGCTTGCCGGACTGATACCCTTGAGCGCGGCCGCTGCAGCGCTGGAAAATCAGTTAGCTCAATCGTCGACAGGAGAGGACACGGACATCCAAACCACGCTTGCCTTGGCGGAACGCGCTATCGCAAATCTTCGAGGCCTTCAATCGGAATTCGTACACAAGCGATAGCCAATGCTGGGTACGGTGACGATCAAACGGGGCATACGCGAAGGATCACCCAGCTTGCGCCGCAGGCTGCTGACAATCACATCCACCATGCGCGACGATTCACTGCTGCTGTCGGACCCAATCGCATCCAGCAGATGCGCACGCGATATCGTACGCCCTTCGGCGATCAGCAGCGCCGCTAGCACATCGAATTCAGCGGGTGTCAGAAGAATGGGCTGCCCTTGCGGGTTCGTCAGGATGCGAGCACCGTTATCAAGCGACCATCCTTCAAATCGCAGCGGCGCGCTCCTCTCACCGTTTCTGCCCAGCAGTCTCATCAGGCTGGCGATGAGTTGTCGTGGGTGGAACGGCTTCACGAGATAGTCGTCGACCCCGAGCTCGGCTGCGACGTTACGGCTGGCCGCAGAGTTGTCCCGCGTGCTGATGCAGATCGGTATATTCAGCCGTGTCCGCAGCTGTCGGAGCAGGGCGAGTCCCTCTTCATCTGGAAGACCAAGATCAAGCGCGATGGCATCGATCGGCTGACCTGGCAATCGCAACGCCGCGCGCATTTCGGCCGCAGTAGATGCTGCCGTCACCGAGACGCCCTCCTTCTCCAGATACGCCGCCAGAAGCGTCTGGACAAAAGGTTCATCCTCCACAAGGAGGACCGATGGGCGCCGCTCTGCCATGATCAATTTAGCCAGCGTTCGTCGAATTGAAGACCGCCTCTTGTGGCACTCTTTAGGTGATCCGGTAAAGATCGGCTCCATACCCAAACGTCCATAGAACGATCCTGCGAAATCGCAAGTCACGCGAACTGCCGGTTCTCGATCTTCAGACCCAGGAGTTCGAGGGCCCCCGCTCAGATCGCAAGCCTAAATCGCGATAATATTAGGTTGAATCGGCATCACCCTTTAGGGCGCACGACTTCCGTTCGAAATGTTGCTCGCATTGATGGCAGAATGGCGCGCCGGTCAGAATAGAGCTGCGAACACATATGTCATTGAAATAGCGATATAAATTATCCGTTCATCTTGCAGTGCCCAAGCTTGGAATCCAGTTCGGGGTTATAGATCCCGTCGGTTGGCGCATCCGGAGCCTATTTCCAGTCGTCGACCGCCGTCTCGGCGTGGCCGATCATGCGAGTCAGCGGGAAACCGAGCGCAGTACCGGACTTCAACGCCTCCTGGATGAGGGTGAGCATGGCGTCCTTCCAGGCTAGCCCCTTGCAAGCTTAGTTTTGCAACATCTTTCTCAGTGCAGCCGGGGCAAGAATGCTGACACGGCGATAGGACAGCGCCAGGTGCCCCTCCGCCTCGAGCTTGCGCAGGATGGCGCCTGCCGTGGTCCGTGCGACGTTGGCCATATAGGCGATCTCTTCATGAACGATATCGATCTCGATCGCTTGCCCGCTCGGCGGATCGGCGACGCGACAGTCGCCAAGGCGAAGCAGGACGGCCACGAAGCGCTTGAAATGATCGCGGATCATCAGGTCGTTGGAGCTCCCCATCGAGAGATCGAGATGTTCGATGGTTATGAGGCCAAATAACCGCCAAGCGGCGGGATCGCACCTGACGATTTCGTCCAGCCCATGCAAAGGCAGATGCAGCAGGACTGTCGGCCGGGTCGTAGTGAGGCCGACCCGCCTGGGCTGACGGGTAAAGGCTGATATCTGGCCAAACCAGCTGCCGGGCATCGCCAAATGCCCTGTGTAGGGACCATTTTCCCGAGGAGCGATTGCGATGCCGAGCGCCCCTTTGACCAGCCCATAGAGGCCGCCCGCCTCATCGCCGATCACATAGACCGGCACGCCGGCACCAAATTCCTGCAGCTGGCAGCGCTCGAGCACCGCGCCTCGAAACGCGGCCGGTGTCAGGCTGAGCCAGCCCCGGGTGCTGACGACCTCATAGGCAGCGTCACGGGCCAGCATTTTTCACCTCAAAAGGTCGCCGGTGATCAATCTCACCGGAATTTTTGTTCCATCCTCCCACGAGCCGATTGATCGGGCTCAAACCGAGCGTCGAAAAGACCGCCAGCACATGGAGGGAACGCCAAGATGAGACAGCGGCGCACAACGACATGCAGCCTCGTCGCCAGCGTGGCGCTACTTGCGCTGATGGGGCCGGCCCTCGCGCAACGCATTACCACCGCTGCCGCCGCCGATGGCTCCGTGTTGCCATTTCCGGGCTCGCCGTCGGCCAGCATCGCGGCTCCCCGTTTGCAGGATTCCAAACACGTGCGGCGGGTCGAGCCGAGCCATCTGCGCAAGGATGCGCCGAATGTCCTGATCATCCTGCTGGATGACGTCGGCTTCGGTCAGGCCGCGACCTTCGGCGGCGAGGTCAACACGCCGACGCTGAGCAAGCTCGCCGAGCAGGGCGTGAGCTACAACGCCTTCCACACCACGGCGATCTGCTCGCCGACCCGCGCGGCGCTGTTGACCGGCCGCAACCATCAGCGCGTCGGCAACGGCACCATCGCCGAGCGCGCGGTCGATTGGGACGGCTACACTGGCGTGATCCCGAAAAGCTCCGCCACCATGGCTGAGGTGATGCGGCACTATGGTTACAAGACGGCGGCGATCGGTAAGTGGCACAACACTCCCGCCGACCAGACCACCTCGATGGGCCCGTTCGATCGCTGGCCGACCGGACACGGCTTCGACTACTTCTATGGCTTCCTCGCCGGCGAGACCTCGCAGTGGGAGCCGCGGTTGGTCGAGAACACCAACCAGATCGAGCCGCCGCACAGTGAGACGTATCACCTCAGCGAGGACCTCGCGCAGCGCGGCATCGATTGGCTGCGTCGCCACCAGGCGTTTGCTCCCGACAAGCCGTTCCTGCTGTATTGGGCGCCCGGCGCCGGCCACGGGCCGCATCAGATATTCAAGGAATGGGCCGATAAGTACAAAGGCAAGTTCGACAATGGCTGGGATGCCTATCGCGACCGCGTGTTCGCGCGGCAGAAACAGCTCGGCTGGATTCCTGCCGACACCCAGCTGACGCCACGCACCGCCTCGATGCCGTCCTGGGACAGCATTCCGGAAGCGCAACGCCCGTTCCAGCGACGGCTGATGGAAATCTTCGCCGGTTTCGTCGAGCATGTCGACGTGCAGGCGGGCAGGGTGGTGGACGAGCTGGAGCGTCTCGGCATTCGCGACAACACCATCGTCATCTACATATTCGGCGACAACGGCGCCAGCGCCGAGGGCCAGAACGGCACGATCAGCGAATTGCTGGCGCAGAACGGCATTCCGAACACGGTCGAGCAACAGCTTGCCGCGCTGGACCGGTTGGGCGGGCTCGAAGCGCTCGGTGGTCCGAAGACTGACAGCATGTATCACGCCGGCTGGGCCTGGGCCGGCAACACGCCGTTCCAGCACACCAAGCTGGTCGCCTCGCATTTCGGCGGCACGCGAAATCCGATGGTGATCTCCTGGCCGAAGGGCATCAAGCCGGACAAGACGCCGCGGCCGCAGTTCCACCATGTCAACGACATTGCGCCGACGATCTACGAACTCGTCGGGATCAAGCCGCCGAAAATCGTCGATGGCGTCGCGCAGGATCCGATCGATGGCGTGAGCCTCGCCTATACATTCAACGATCCGAAAGCGTCGCCGCGCAAAACCTCGCAGTACTTCGACAACAATGGCAGCCGCGCGATCTATCAGGACGGATGGATCGCGGCGACCTTCGGTCCGCTGGTGCCGTGGCTGCCCGGCGCGCCCGGCCTCGCCGAATGGGACTCGGCCAAAGACAAGTGGGAACTCTACCAGATCGGCAAGGATTTCTCCGAAGCCAACGATCTCGCCACGAAGGAGCCGCAGCGCTTAGCGCAGTTGCAGAAGGCCTTCGATCAGCAGGCCAAGGCCAACAAGGTCTATCCGCTCGGCGCCGGCATTTGGCTTCGCCTGCATCCGGAGGATCGGATCAAGACGCCGTATACGCGCTGGCGGTTCGATGCGACCACCACGCGGATGCCGGAATTCACCGCGCCCGGCATCGGCCACGACAACAACACCATCATCATCGACGCGGAGATCGGCGACAACGCCTCCGGCGTGCTCTATGCGCTGGGCGGCGCCGGCGGCGGGGTCACGCTCTACATGGACCAGGGAGATCTGGTCTACGAATACAACATGATGATCATCGAGCGCTACATTGCGCGCTCCGCATCCAAGATCGCTCCCGGCAAGCACCGCATCGAAGTGACGACCAGGCTCGAAAGCGCCAAACCGCTGTCGGGAGCGGACGTCGTTGTGAAGGTCGACGGCCAGGAGGTGGGGCGCACCACGGTGAAACGCACGGTGCCCGCCGCCTTCTCCGCCAGCGAGACCTTCGATGTCGGCGTCGATCTCGGCTCGACGGTGTCGACCGACTATTTCGACCGGCGGCCGTTCCGCTTCGACGGCAAGATCGAGAAGGTCGAGGTCAACTTGCAGTAAGCGTCAAACGAACAGCCTTCGGAGGCGACGATGTCATTCACCCTACAGGGCTTCGGGCCGTTCCTTCACTGGCTCACGCTCGCCATTCTCTGCGTGTTGCCCGTCGCAATTGGTGTCGTGCTGTACAAGCTTGGCGGCCTGCCGGGTTCGATCGCTGCGGCGCGGGGGCATCCGCAGGCGGCTGCAATCAATATCTGCGGCTGGATGGGACTTGTCACGCTGGTGCTGTGGCCGGTTGCGATGGTCTGGGCGCACCTGGATCGAGCACCGACAAGAGGCAGCCCATCATCCGACAGCTCCCGGTCCGTCGTCGGCAAGCTGCAACAGGTCTCGCAGCGGCTTGCGGCGATCGAGGCGGAGTTGACCAGAACAACCACAGCGCGGGGAGGCTAGTCTTGCTCTGGGCCATCGCAAGCTCCGCCTTCGTGATCTACCTCTACCTCAAACTTAACGCGGCGCCCGCAGAAGTTGCGGCTCCTGAAAACGCCATCGATATCGAGCTGGACAAAATCAACAGCCGCATCGATGTCCTGGAGGCCATGGGGAAGACGCGGAGGATTGCGCCATGATGATGGCCATCTTCGGCGTCTACATGCTGCTGATCTGGCTGATATTCGCCAAGCTGAAACCTATTCGACTCAGCCTTCCTATCGCACTCGTTCTGGCAGCAGTTGGCCCTGCCTTCGCATTCTTCATTCTGCTGTCGATGAACAACTATCACCCATCGTCAGCCGACGCCCGGGTGTTCCAGCGCATTGTTCAGATCGTCCCGCACATCACGACGCCGGGGCGGGTCGCGGAAATCGTCGCGCAGCCGAATGCGCCGTTGAAGAAGGGAGACGTGATATTCAGAATCGATCCGCAACCATTTCAATTCGAGATCGACCGGCTGCAAGCGGCGCTGGCGGCGGCGCAGCAGAACGTCCCGCAACTTAAATCTTCGTTCGATCAGGCCTCCGCGGGAGTCGAAAAGGCGACCGCGCAGTACAATCTGGCGAAGGCGGATCTGCAGCGGCAGCAGGACTTGTTCAGCAAGCAGGTGGTCGCGCAGGCGGCCCTCGATCGCGCCCAGCGCAATGCCGAAACTGCAGAACAGGTCGTGGCCGAAGCCAGCGCAGCCGAAAATCGGGCCCGGCTCGCCTATCAGTCCAACATCGGCAGCGACAATACGGCGGTGGCGCAGGCACGCCAACAACTCGCGGCTGCAACATATAATCTCGACGAGTCGATCGTTCGCGCGCCATGCGACGGCTATGCGGTCAATTTGCAGCTTGTGCCGGGCGCCATTGTCAGCGCCGCCGCGTCGGTGCTGCCGTTCGTATGCGACCGCGACCAAGCCAATCTGGGCATGGTGGTCGCATCCTTCATGCAGGGACCGTACCTTCAGATCAGGCCCGGCGAATATGCCGAGGTGATATTTCCGATGTATCCCGGCCGTGTTTTTCCCGGGATAGTGGTCAGCACTATCGACATCGCCAGCGAAGGACAATTGACGGCCACCGGGCTATTTCCGGGCATCGGCAGCCCTGGCAATACGCGGTTTGCCGTCCGTATCCGGCTCGACGACGCAGAAGGTCGGAGATTGCCGGCGGGCATGCAAGGCGACGCAGCGATCTACAGCGGCAGCGTTCAAATCGCTGGCGTCCTACGGATGGCGCTAATGCGAATGACCAGCTGGACGAACTATCTCTACTTCACCTCTTGACGAGATCAGCAACGCCGCGGCCCAGCCGTGGTGGAAGGACGAGAGACATAGTGTGAAACTATGATCGCAGGCGCGTCTGCACCGGCTCAAGGGTATTGCGTTCTGTGACTAGAGAACTGCTCAAAGCGAAGGATCGATAATGAAAAAGCCGGTTGCCGAATTCTTCGGGACATTTGCACTCGTCTTCTTCGGATGCGGTGCCGCGGTCATTGCCGGGATGGGAGCAGGGTCAACTTCTATTGATGTGCTGGGAATTGCGTTTGCGTTCGGGCTCGCCATCGTCGCGATGGCTTACGGAATTGGTCCCGTTTCAGGTTGCCACGTCAACCCGGCCGTGAGTTTTGGAGTGTTGCTCGCGGGTCGATGACAATCGGAGATTTCATTGGCTATGTGATAGCGCAGGTCCTGGGGGCAATCGCCGGCGCTGCAGTGCTGTATATCATCCTCTCCGGCAAATCCGCGGGGTGGACCGGGGGGCTGGGACAGAATGGCTGGGGTACGGGTTACCTCGGTGAGTACAATTGGCTCTCCGCCTTTGTATTCGAGGCAGTCGCAACCTGCCTCTTCCTGGTTTGCATTCTCGGGGTCACGCAAACGGGCGGCGCATCTCAATTCGCGGGCCTGGCTATTGGGCTGACGCTGGTTGCGATCCATATCGTGGTGATCAACGTGACGGGTGTCTCGGTGAACCCGGCTCGCTCACTCGGTCCCGCCCTCGTCGGCATGGGCAGCACGCCGGGTGCAATGGGAGAATTGTGGCTGTTCATCGTAGCCCCTCTGATCGGGGCGGGAATCGCTGGCTTGCTGTTTAGGCCCGGAAGCGTTCTGACGGCGGATAACGCTTGATCCAACTGCGACGGCCAACTTTGCATCACCATGCGATCACGCAAGGTTGGCCAGAGCTTCCGATCTCCGCGGGACCTCGCCACAAGCAAGTCCATGAAGATCATCAACTGATTTGTTCAGTCCCGCTCGATGCGGGCTTCACGTTTTGGCCGTTCGGAATTGACGGAAGCGTCATTTATTCTTTTGCGGCCTTCTCGCCGGCCGAATAGACCACATAGTACTTATAGATGTTCCCGATATAACCGACGGTCTCTTGGCCGACGATTGCTGCCGCCCCGGTTTCGACGTTCCCAAACCATCTGTTCGGGTCGAGGCCGTGCTTGGTCGCGTAGTCGCGGAATCTGCGAAGATTTCCGGGGCCGGCATTGTAAGCTGCGAGTGCCATCAACACCTGCTCGCGTGGCGCGACACCGGGGTCCTTGATGTAGGTATCAGCAAGAAACCGCAGGTATTTGGAGCCAGCGTGGATGTTGTCTTCCGCGCGACTGACAACGTCGGTGATGGCGATCTGTTTTTCCCGCGCGGTGCTGGGCTTGATCTGCATCACGCCAACCGCGCCGGATGCGTTCCTCATCTTCTGATCGAACCCGGATTCCTGATAGCCCTGGCCCGCCAGTAACATCGGATCGATGTTGTATCGCGTACCAAATTCGCGGAAGGCGAGCAGAAGACCTTTCAATTTCTTGGCCTCTGCGTCAGCCAGCGCGTTCTTGATGGTCTTCGCACTGCGTATGTAACGGAGCCGCAGGTCGTTTCCGAACGCCGTGCCAATCTTGTGTTCGGATACGAAGGCCGCCAGTTCCTTTTGCAGCAGAGGGCTGTTTTTGCGGACGGCCCAAGCCATTTGTCCGGCTTCGGCGAAGGCGGCTTCGTCCCTGATTGTGATGCCGTTGAGGAGTCCGTTCCAGGCGCGGGCGGTATATCGATCGACAATGGTCCAAGGCAGCAGGCCGCCGCCAACCATTTCGAGAAGGTCTTCGTCCTGCAAATTCTCGTCCGCCGGCACCAGGTCTATCAGCGGGCGCCCGGCTTGTTTTCGCTCCTCGTTCAACGTTTGCAGATGTGAGAAATAACTGCTGGAGCGTCGAACCGTAACGGTTTGTCCGCCCAAATCATCGACCGAATGAATTTCGGGTGCGGTTGGTCCCGTCACCAACACTTCTTTGATGTCTGTCACCCACGGAGCGGCGAAATCAACGATGGTCTCGCGTTCCGCGGTCACCGTGAGATTGCCGGCGGCAATGTCACCCTTGCCATCGCGCAATTCAGAGAACAGCTTTTCGCGCGGCGTCGGTATGAAGGCGACGTGAATGCGATAGGGCTTCTTGCCATAACGCTTGTTCAGCCAGGTCTCGAATGCCTGCCCGAGTTCGGCTTCGAAACCCAACGCCACGCCCTTGTCGAGAAAGAACGACGTCCTGCTGAAAGGCACTAGAATCCTGACCACGCGCCGCTTCAGCATCTGGTCGAAATCGCCGGTCCAGGCTGCAACACTCGGCAGTCCTATCACCCTGGGCGCGTCTGCCGCAGCGCACGCTGGCGACTGCAAACAAACGGCGAGTGCGGCGAGACCCGTTAACGTCGAAAGCCTTCGTCTGCTTGCGCGCCGGAAAGTCGTCATCTCAGAATCGCTTTCGTTTTGCTGATTTGAATGATCGGGTGTCGATGGGTCCGGTAATAAAATGCCGTCGCGAGCCTGTGGCGATCTGAACCGCATCGGGGAAACGAAAGCTGTTTCTATCACTCGTTTGCAGACGCAATTGTCCGCCGGTGAACAATGTGAGGGAAGCCACTGTGATAGCAAAGATCGACCTGTAATCGGTGGTCTCGGGAGGACGGGCATGAAGATAACGACGTTTGTAATTGGGCTGGGTCTTGGCTCCGCGACGCTTTTCGCGGCTATTTCCGAACTTAGGGCTCAAGTGCCTCTGTCAGCCTATACGGACGCCAAAGGATATATCGACGTGCAGGCGTTGACCTGTGCGCAGCTTGCCGCGACTTTTCAAGAAGACGCCGACATGCTCGCGGCTTGGTACAGCGGTTGGTACAATGGGCTTGCGAAGAAGCATTTCGCCCATATCGAGCGGGTGAAGCCTGGCGAGCATCAGGTGATCCTGTATTGCAAGCAGCATCCCACCGAAAAAGTCATTCACGCCATCGATCTCCTTCTCAAGCAACGGGACTAGATATGGCGTCGGCCAGTCGCGGGACAGAGTCTGGCCAACCAGGTCTGGATCGCTTGGTAGGCCAATAGGCCGCCCGTGAACAATCTCAGGCAAGTGAATTTGCTAAAGCTAGTCGGTGGCCGACCCGTGTCTTTTGACGCGCACGCGTGAACTGACAGGTGTCGAGAAGCGCGATCAAAGATGAAGCGAGGGAGCTGCGACATGGAGTTCTTGCGAAAGACGCTAGCAGGCGCCGTCAGCCTATCGCTGGCGGTATTGTTCTCGCCGATCGTCAATGCCCAGGAAATCCTGCCGTTTCCTCCGGCGCCGTCGGGCTCCGTTGCCGGCCTGACGATCCAGGACTCGGTTTACAGCAAACGCGTCGAACCAAAACGGCTCGCCGATGGTGCACCGAACATTCTGATCATCCTGATGGACGATGTCGGCCCGGCGACGCCGTCGACCTATGGCGGCGAAATCAATACGCCCACGCTTGATCGCGTCGCCAACATGGGTGTCTCCTATAATCGCTTCCACTCCACGGCGATGTGCTCGCCGACGCGTGCGTCACTGCTCACCGGACGCAACCACACCTTCGTCGGAAATGGCCAGATCGCCGCGATTGCCAATGATTTTGACGGGTTCAGCGGGACTATCCCAAAATCATCCGCGACGGTTGCAGATGTGCTGAAGAACTACGGCTACAATACCGGAGCTTGGGGCAAGTGGCACAACACTCCCGAGGAGCAGATCACTTCCAAAGGCCCCTTTGAATATTGGCCGACCGGTTATGGCTTCGAATATTTCTACGGTTTCCTCGCCGGCGAAGCCTCACAGTATGAACCGACCCTGGTGCGCAACACTACTCAGGTCACCGAAGAGCCGCGAAAAGGCTACCACCTGACTGACGATATCGCGGCTGACGCAATCAAATGGCTGCGCGAGCAGAAGGCTTACGCACCGGACAAGCCGTTCTTCATGTACTGGGCGCCAGGCGCTTCGCACGGCCCGCATCAGATCATGAAGGAGTGGGCCGATAAGTATAAAGGCAAGTTCGACGACGGCTGGGACGCTTACCGCGAGCGCGTGTTCAAGCGCGCCAGGGAGAAGGGCTGGATCCCGCAAAATTCTCAATTGACGCCGCGCCCTGAATCGATGGCCTCCTGGGCTTCGATCCCCGAGGATGAAAAGCCATTCCAGCGCCGCCTCATGGAAGTCTTCGCAGGTTTTACCGAGCACGCTGACTACAACGCAGGCCGTGTGATCGATGAGATCCAGCGGCAGGGTAGACTCGATAATACGTTGATTTTCTACATCTGGGGCGACAACGGCTCCTCGGCAGAGGGGCTTAACGGCACCATCAGCGAGCAACTTGCACAGAACGGCATTCCTACCAAGATTTCGCAACACCTTGAGGCGTTGAAGGAGCTTGGCGGGCTTGAAGCATTGGGTGGTCCAAAGACCGACAATATGTACCACGCGGCGTGGGCCTGGGCCGGAAGCACGCCCTATAAGTCGACCAAACTCGTCGGAGCACATTTCGGAGGCACACGCCAACCGATGGCGGTTGCATGGCCGAAGGGCATCAAGCCGGACCCGACCCCTCGACCCCAATTCCATCATGTGATCGACATCGTCCCAACTATCTACGATCAGCTCAAGATCACTCCGCCCCGCGTGGTCAATGGATTCGAGCAAGATCCGATCCACGGCGTGAGCATGAGCTATACGCTCGCCGACGCCACGGCGCCGGGGCGACGGAAGACGCAGTTCTTCGACATCATGGCGAGCCGCGGAATCTATCATGACGGCTGGTTCGCAAGCGCCCCCGGACCGCGCGAGCCTTGGGTAGGCGGGATACCCAAGGGCATTCGGGAATGGTCGCCTCTGACCGACAAATGGGAGCTTTACAATCTCGACAAAGACTGGAGCCAGGCCAACGATCTTGCTGCCGCGGAACCGCAAAAACTGGCGGAGATGAAGTCGCTGTTTCTGATCGAATCCACCAAGAACAAGAACCTGCCGATTGGCGGCGGTCTGTGGTCCACGGCGCTGTACCATCCGGAAGATGCTCCGGCCTCAAATCTCACCGAATGGACGTTCGATGGTCCGATGAATCGGATGCCGGAATCCGCTGCGCCCAAACTCGGCAAGGTGGACAGCCTTGTCAGCATGGAGGTGGACCTGCCAGCGAACCCGAACGGCGTGCTCTATGCGCTGGCCGGATTCTCCGGCGGCGTCACATGCTACGTCAAAGACGGCATTCTCAGCTACGAGTTCAACCTGTTCGAGATCACGCGCACCAAGATCAGGGCGAAGGAAAAGCTGGCCGCCGGCAAGGCGAAGATCGAGGTCGAGTCGAAACTCGTCGACAAAATCGGCGGGGCGATGAACGTCACGCTGAAGGTCAACGGCAAGGCGGTCGCGCAGGGCCAAGTGCCAGCGGCGATGTCACTTCACTTCACGTCGAATGCCACCTTCGACATCGGTAGCGATCTCGATTCGCCGGTGTCGCTCGACTATTTCGACAAGGCACCGTTTGCCTTCAACGGCACGATCGGAACGACGAAGGTCACCTATTTGAAGAAGTAGTAGCGAACCGTCGGACCTTGAAGGGTGGGGCGGAGACATTTCGAGCCGTACCGGCAAAATGTTCAGCTGGACGTTTGCACAGTGGAGGAAGAACGATGCCGAAGCGATATAGGATATTGGTCGGATTTGCGTTTGGAGCAGCGCTGCTGACGGGGGCGGCCGATCCAAGCGCTGCGTTGCCGGCCGTCACCAACGGCGCGGTTCTGACCCAGGATCGTTCTGATGGCGTTATTGTCGTACGTGCGGGAGGAAAGAACCGGAACGTCAACGTCAATCGAAACGTCAACCGAAATACCAACATCAACCGGAACGTGAACCGCAATGCCAATGTCAATGTGCGGAAGAACACCAACGTCAATGTCAACGTGCGTCGGCCCGTGCGCGTCTGGGCGCCTCGTCCGTACTATGGGACGATCGTCGCAGGCGTTGCCCTAGGAACGGTCATCTATGTCGCGGCTGCGGGCACGCCGCCAGCGGCGCCGTCGTCGACGCTGTGCTGGTATTGGACCGACCCCGCGATGACGGGCGGATACTGGGACTACTGCCGCTGAGCGGCGACAGTCCCAAGCTGAAAGCAACGAGCATTTCCTCACGACTGAAGCGACCGCCAGCCTGGCTGACGGTCGCAAACCATTCCGTGGTGATGCTGATGAAACTGGAGTCAAAATGGTTCGTCGCATCCTGTTGCTGATCTTGGGGATATTCCTCACCAACATCGCCGCTGCGAATGCGGCCGACGTCATCGATCGGGTTCAGGTTGATGAAAAGCTGATCCTGCTATCGTCGCCGCTTCCCGTGCTTGCCTACGTTTTCCGGCCTCAAATCGCGGGCCCGCTGCCGCTCGTGGTGATGAATCATGGTGAGTCGCTCGATGCGACCGAGCGCAGCTTTTTTCCGCTGGTCGAGTTTCGTGCCGCGGCGCTGTGGTTCGCACAGCGTGGCAACATGGTCGTGGTGCCGATCCGGCCTGGGTTCTCGCGCACCGCGATCGAACTGCCCGAGCGCGGTCTGTTCGGGTTGTATTTCGGAGAGGTCGGCGATTGCTCGAGCCCCAATTTTCGTGATCCCGGCATTGCGATCGCAACAATCAACCAGTGGGTGATCGATCACATGATCGCCCAGAAGGAGGTGTTGCCGAAGGGTGTCGTGGTGGTCGGACAGTCCGGCGGCGGCTGGGGCGCGATGGCGCTGTCGAGTCTGAAGTCGACCTCCATCCGAGCCATCATCACCTTCGCGGCCGGCCGCGGCGGGCATCTCGACGGCAAGCCCAACAACAATTGCGCGCCGGATCGCCTGGTGGCTGCGACCGGACAGTTCGGCAGCACCGCGAAAATTCCGATGCTGTCGATCTACGTGCAGAATGATTCCTTCTTTGGGCCGGTCCTGTCGAAGCAGATGCTCGATGCCTATCGAGCCGCCGGAGGGGATGCCGAATATCATTTGCTGCCGGCGTTCGGCAATGAAGGCCACTTCTTCCTGCATTCAGCCGATGCGATCCCGATCTGGTCGCCGATTGTCAGCCGCTTCCTCGATCTGCATCCCTAACCGCCGGCGGGAGACCATTATGCGGAATCACACCTCGCGGCGTATCGCCTTGTCGCTGTTCTTCCTGGCCGAGTTCGTTCTCCCGGCAATAGCGGAAGACAAGCGGTCGAGCACCCCTGCGGCAACCGAATCGCCCGTTTCCCTCGTCGAGGCCCGAGGTGAACGCCAACTCAGGCATCTCACCTATTCCGGTTGGCGCAAGCTTTGTTTCCGGCCGTCTCCGGCGGCGGCGATCTGTCGGACGACGATCGCAGGTGTCTCGGAGACCGGCCAGGAGATGTTGCGGATCGACTTGATCGAGGGCGAACCGCAGGGCGGGGCGCGTCTGCAGATATATCTCCCTCCGATGCTGTTTCTGGAAGCCGGCGTGAGGATTGCGATCGATGGAGAAGCCGGGGTTCGTCTCCCGTTTGCCTGGTGCTTTTCCAACACCTGCGTTGCGGCCCATGCCGTGGATGCGGCATTCATCCGCCGGATGAAATCTGGGCGCGAGATCACGCTGAAGGTGGTCGATGCCCGTGTTTCGACGGTGACAACCTCGTTGCCGCTCGATCGGTTCGCAGCGGTCAATCGGGGAGAGCCGACCCTGACGTTTGGCGAGAGTCTCGAAGCCGTGGCGCCACAGAAACAGGAATAGTGCCGCGTCATGTCGGGCCATTCACGATCGCGATCGATCGGGCTGATCGCCGGACTCGCCCTGGCCATCGTGCTGGCCGGAATTTCCGAACGGCTGTTCGCTGAGCCCGTAACCCGACCCGCGCCACCGAACTTCGTCGGCAGCGAAAGCTGCGCCGGTTGCCACCCCGGCCAGGCGGCGCTTTGGCGCAAATCCCAGCACAGCCACGCCATGGCGCATGCGACCGAGACGACAGTGCTCGGTGATTTCAACGATGCGCGTTTCGAGCATTTCGGCGTGCCATCGCGGTTCTTTCGTCGGGATGGCAAGTTCATGGTGGAAACGGACGGGTCGGACGGCAAGCTGACGACGTTCGAGGCGAAGTACACTTTTGGCATCGATCCGCTGCAGCAATATCTGATCGAATTCCCCGACGGTCGCCTGCAGGCGCTGACGATCGCCTGGGACGCACGGCCGAAGGACAAAGGCGGGCAGCGCTGGTTTCATCTCTATCCGGACGAACGCATCGGGCACGACGACGTGCTGCACTGGACCAGGCTGAACCAGAACTGGAATTTCATGTGCGCCGAGTGCCATTCGACCGGCATTCGGAAGAACTACGATGCGAAGGCTGATCGCTTCGCGACGACATGGGCTGAGATCAGCGTCGGCTGCGAAGCCTGTCATGGCCAGGGCTCAAATCACGTCGCATGGGCGCAGGCCCGGCAGAGCGGGTGGCCGTCGGAAAAGTCGCTCGACGATACGATGGGCCTGCTGGTGCGCTATGCCGAGCGCAGCAACATCAGCTGGACGCTCGATCCGAACACCGGAAACTCCGCGCGGAGCGCGCCGCCCGCGATGCTCCGCACCGAAGTCGAGGCTTGTGGACGATGTCACGCTCGGCGCGGCCAGTTGTTTGAGGATTGGGTGCCGGGACACTGGCTGTCCGACAGCCACGTCGTCTCGCCTCTCGGCCGTGGGCTCTATCACGCCGATGGGCAGATGCGCGACGAGGTTTACAACTACGGCTCGTTCAAGCAGAGCAAGATGTATGCTGCCGGCATCACGTGCAGCGACTGCCACGATCCGCACAGCGGCAAGCCGCGGCAGAGTGGAGACAATCTCTGCCTGCAATGTCATTCAGCGGACAAATTCGCCATCGCGTCGCACCATCGCCACGCGGCGGTGGATCCGCCGCTCGGCTGCGCGTCTTGCCACATGCCGGTCCGGACCTATATGGGCGTCGATCGGCGGCATGATCACGGTTTCCGCGTCCCGCGTCCCGATCTGTCCGCGCAGTTGAATACCCCGAATGCCTGCAACGATTGCCACGCCGATCGGACGCCGCAATGGGCCGCCGCGGCAATCGATAGCTGGCACGGACCAAGCCGCAAGGGGTTCCAGACCTTCGCGCCGGCATTGGCCGCGAGCTGGGCAGGCCGCGCCGATTCATCCAAATTGCTGGCTGCGGTGGCGGCCGATCACGCCACCCCCGACATCGTCCGCGCCACGGTTCTGACCGAGCTCAATGCGTACGTATCCGCGGAAACGATGGAGCAGGCGAAGGCCGGTTTGTCGAACCCCGATCCGATGGTGCGGATCGGAGCGCTCGATCTGCTCGAAGGCGGGCCGCCGCTGCAATTGTGGGCGATCGCTTCGCCGCTGCTGTCTGATCCCATTCGCGGCGTTCGCATTCGAGCGGCCTCGCTGCTCGCTTTGGTGCCCGCTGCGCAGCAGCCTGTTGCTGACCGCCCGCGGTTCCAGAGCGCCGCCGAGGAGTTCGTCGCTGCGCAGCGTCTCAACGCGGATCGGCCCGAGGCGCGAGCGGCGCTGGGACGCTTCCTGCTGCACCGCGGGCAGATGACTGAGGCCGAGACGGAATACAAAGCGGCCCTGCGCTTCAGCCCAGCCTATGCTCCTGCCGCGGTCAATCTGGCCGATCTGTACCGCCAGGGCGGCCGCGAGCCCGAAGGTGAAAGTGTGTTGCGCACAGCCCTGATAGCCGCACCGCGGGACGCCGAATTGCACCATGTTCTCGGGCTGACCTTGGTGCGGTTGAAACGGTATGACGAAGCGATTGCCGAATTGCGCCAAGCTACCGAGCTTGAGCCCGACCGGGCACGGTTTGCGTATGTCTACGCCGTCGCTCTACACTCCGCGGGCCGCATGGCCGACGCCATCTCCATTCTGAAACAGATCGCCGCCCGGCATCCGCACGACCGCGACACGATGATGGCGGTCATCGCCTTCAGCCGAGACGCGGGAGACATCGACACAGCGCTCGACTACGCCGAGCGTTTGGCCGCCGCCTTTTCGCAGGACGCTGGCCTCGATCGCCTCGTTCGGGAGCTTCGACAACGGCTCCCAAATCCCACCGCACGATGATCGACAGATTGTTCGCAAAATTGGCGTGGACGACTCTGAAGTCGTCCGGCAGAGGGCGCGTGGATACACGGGCAATCGATCGAGGTTGGCAGGCCCGAAGACATCGCGCTGCGCCTTGACGCCATCCGCCTAGCGGAAACGCCCGAATGATCGTCGTCTCGCAGTGAGGCTGGGTACCGCCATTGCGGGCTCGGATGGACGTCTGCCAGTGCCCCTTGGCCCGTTGGCGACCTGACACTCTAAGCTGACGTCATTCGGTCTTCATGTGGCGCGGAAGTTTTCGCGAACGGGTCAGCTGTTTTTCGCACCCGCACCAAAATGTTCGCCGATAAAGGCTCAGGTGCAATATTCGCGGTTTTGTTCTGAATGGTGACGAAATGGCGCTCCCTAGCGGAATCGAACCGCTCTCTCCACCGTGAAAGGGTGGCGTCCTAACCGATAGACGAAGGGAGCGAAGCCGCCTGGCTCGCGAACCGTATCGGGGCGCGGGCCTGCGGAAACGCACGGTCGTACGTCGTATTCCCTAACCAGATCAACACATTGCGTTGATTGGCGAGGCCGCTGGCCAACGGTCCAAAGTGTCCCGGGCGGCAGCGGCGGGCGAACGTATAGTGGCGTTTTCCGGGCGCGGCAAGTCCGCTTCGCGAAGAAGCGCGAACACCTCGAAATTTCGGTCAAGTTTGCAACGTTTTTTCAACGCCGGAAGGCCTAGACCGAGACGAACGGAGCAAGCCATGGCCAGAGAACGAGACAAGCGGAACCCGCGAAAATCGGTGCGGCAGAGCGGCTGGATCACGCTGGACGGCGGGTTCGCGGCACGGCCTTGCGAGGTCATTGATCTGTCGACCACGGGCGCGAAGCTGACCGTGGCCGAAGCGGCCTCGCTGGGGCCCAAGCTCCGGCTGGCCTTCTCGCGCGACGCCCGGACGGGGCGCAATTGCGAAGTGGTCTGGCGACGCGGCGCGACCGTCGGCGTCAGATTCGTCTGTTGAAGCGGGGTCCCGTCTTCGACGAATCGGTGTTTTCAACCCTGCAACCCTGTCGGGGCGTATTCGCCTCGAACGAGCGGATCTCAAAAGCAATCAAAAGCAAACAGGCCCCGCAAGGCGAGACCTGTTGCTGTTCGAATCAAGTCCTGATCATCGGCCGAAGAACAGCCAAAGCAGGATGATGACCGGAATCGGCACGCCGATCAGCCAGAGAAGTAGTCCTCGTCCCATTTTCAGCCTCCGTTAATTTGCACCAACAACGCCACGCATTGGCGCCGGTTCCGGGAGGCGGATGAGTTTTCAGCGGCGTTTTCGCTGGAACAAAACGCTGGTCGTGGTTCGCGCGATCACCTCGTTATCAAGGCCGCGCGGCGACTACCAATGGCCGGTGTTCGGCATCGAGGCCCACGGCTCTTGCGGCGGGAGCGCATCGCCCTTCTGCAACAGCTCGACCGAATGCAGATCGGGCGAACGCACGAACGCCATCTGGCCGTCGCGCGGCGGGCGATTGATGGTGACGCCGAGCTTCATCAGCTTCTCGCAAGTGGCGTAGATGTCGTCGACCTCATAGGCGAGATGGCCGAAGAAGCGGTCCTCGCCGTAGCTCTCTTCGTCCCAATTGTAGGTCAGCTCGACCAGCGGCGCGCCGCGTCCCTTCGACTGCCTGACCAAATCTTCGTCCTCGGGCGCGCACAGAAACAACAGCGTGAATTTGCCCTTGTCGTTGTCGATGCGGCGCACCTCCTTGAGGCCGAGCGCGCCGCTGAAGAATTGCAGCGCGGCGTCAAGATTGCGGACGCGCAGCATGGTGTGGAGATAACGCATGATTCTGGAGTCTCCGTGAGGCGGGTGGCGGCGATCTTGCGTTGAAAGTGCGGGCTTGAAAAGCGCGGCGCTTGCAGGCGCGACCGGCGCTTGCGATGGCGCTGACGAAGGTCGGGCGAGCCTCGTCGAACGCGTCATGCCTCGCAACGGCACAGACCGCAAACACAGGCAAAGAAAACACAGGTGATGAAACCACAGAGGCCCCGGAGCGATGCTCCGGGGCCTCTTGCTTGTCGATGATCGCATGCAGGGGAGCGGCGAACGTGACGAAATTCGTGGAGTGACCCGCTGACGAAAAAGAGCCCCGCCTTGGAGGTCGCGGGGCTCTTTCCGGGGGGAGGTCATCCGTAGAGTGCTTCGACTATCGACGCGGCTTGCCCCTGTTGCAATTCAAAAAAATGTGCGTTGGAATCGCTGCATCGTGAACTCGCGCAGTTTGGCGCGCGACGTTCGTCCAGGGCATATCCGGCGCGCGCGGGGCGGCCTTGCGTCGCAAGCGGCAAATTGCGATGCGTCGGACGTTTTTCGGATTGTTGCAGCCATGATTGCACCCAACCTCCGCAGCGGGGTGGAACAGCTCGGCGACATGATCGCCAACGCATCGGTGATCGTGCCGTTTACCGGCGCCGGGATCTCCACCGAGTCCGGCATTCCGGATTTTCGGTCCCCCAACGGTCTGTGGAGCCGAAACCGGCCAATTCCGTTCGACGAATTCGTCGCGCGACAGGATGCGCGCGACGAGGCCTGGCGGCGGCGCTTCGCGATGCAGGACACTTTCGCGGCCGCCCGGCCCGGGCGCGGCCATCGCGCGCTCGCCGCGTTGTACAAAGCCGGCAAGGTCCCCGCGGTGATCACTCAGAACATCGACAATCTGCACCAGACATCGGGCATCGTCGCTGACGATGTGGTCGAGCTGCACGGCAACACCACCTATGCGCGCTGCATCGGTTGCGGCAAACGCCATGAACTCGATTGGGTGCGTCACTGGTTCGAACGGACCGGCTATGCGCCGCATTGCACCTCATGCGACGAGCCGGTGAAGACCGCGACGATCTCGTTCGGCCAGGCGATGCCCACCGGCGAGATGCGCCGCGCCAGCGAACTGGCGCAACATTGCGATCTGTTTCTCGCGATCGGATCGTCGTTGGTGGTGTGGCCCGCGGCGGGGTTTCCGATCCTCGCCAAGGAGTCCGGCGCGAAGCTTGTGATCATCAACAACGAGCCGACCGACCAGGACGAGATCGCGGATTTGGTGATCCGTTACGACATCGGCGAAACGCTCGGACCGTTCGTCGGCAACTGAATCCCCGTATGATTCGCAGGTATTCAAGGCTGTTCATAGCTGTCGCATCACGCGCTTTTTTGTCTTTGCGACGGGCATCGGGGTGTTATCTTCGAATCAACAGATTCGCGGCGGCGCAATCCTGATCAGTCACGACCTGATTAGTCATGGAACTGGGGCTCGCGAATTGCTGTCGTCGCTGAAGCGGGGCAGTCAGCATTTTTTGACGTACGGGGTCCGGGGTCATGGGGTCGGACGGTTTTGAGTCCAAGAAGCCAGGCATGCCAGCAGGCGGCGCTGCGGCGTCCGTCGCCGTGGAGTTCGCGCAGCGCGACTTCGCGCAGCGCGATAGCGTTGGCAGCGCCTTCGCCGGGATCGGCGAATCGACCAACCTGGTCGAGATCGGCGGCGTCATCAAATGGTTCGACGCCTCCAAGGGCTATGGCTTCATCGTCCCGGACAACGGCGCGGCGGACGTTCTGCTGCACGTCACCGTGCTACGTCGGGACGGCTACCAGACGGCTTACGAAGGCGCCCGCATCGTCGTCGAATGTGTGCAACGCGCCAAGGGCTACCAGGCCTTCCGCGTCGTCTCGATGGACGAGTCGACTGCGATTCATCCGGCGCAGATGCTGCCGCCGCGCACCCATGTCAGCGTCACGCCGACCAGCGGGCTCGAACGCGCACAGGTGAAATGGTTCAACCGGCTGCGCGGCTTCGGCTTCCTGACCTGCGGCGAGGGCACGCCGGACATCTTCGTGCACATGGAGACGCTGCGCCGCTACGGCATGACCGAACTGCGCCCCGGCCAGTATGTGCTGGTGCGGTTCGGGCCCGGCTCCAAGGGCATGATGGCCGCCGAAATCCAGCCGGAGAGCGGCGCTCCTGGATTGTCCTCGCACTAGCGAGGACTGCCGCAAGCGGGTCTTGCCGCCAGCGAGTTCAGTCGCGGCGATTCAGTCGCTCCGATACGAAATCCGATAGCCAGGTCGTGGATCATACTTGAAGCGCGTGCCCGGCCGGTCCGTCATCTCGTCAGGCGACTGGCCATGATCGCCACGTGAGAGATGGCCGAGCCGAAATCCGATGCATCTTTGCAGGATCAGACTCCGGCTTTCCATCGTTTGAGCATGATCCCGTCCGAAAACCGGTGTCCACGTTCCGGGATCATGCGCTAGGGTTGCGCCGGTTTTGAATGAGGCGGACGGACAGGTTGCGTCGATGACGAGCTTTCGAATGGGATACGCCGCGCGGGCGCTGACGGCGCTCACCATCGCGCTGACGCTGTGCGCCTTCGCGGTACGCGGCGCGCAGGCGGCGAAGATGGAAACGCTCGAGATCGTGACCAGGACCGGCGTACACGTCTTCAGCGTCGAGATCGCGACCTCCGAGCAGGAGCGGGAAACCGGCCTGATGTATCGCAAGCAACTGCCCGAAGGGCAGGGGATGCTGTTCGACTTCCGGCCGGAGCAGCAGGTGTCGATGTGGATGAAGAACACCTACATCCCGCTCGATATGATTTTCATCCGTGCCGACGGCCGGATCCTGCGGATCGCCGAGAACACCGAGCCGATGTCGACCCGGATCATCTCGTCAGGCGGGCCTGTGACCGGCGTTCTGGAAGTGATCGGCGGCACCGCGAAAAAGCTCGGCATCGCGGCCGGCGACCGGGTCGGGCACCCGTTGTTCAAGGGCCGCTGAACCGGCCGCTTGCCGGTCCCGGCGTAAGCGTGTATCGACGGCGAACCAACCGGCATCGGGGTATAGCGCAGCCTGGTAGCGCGGCAGTTTTGGGTACTGCAGGTCGTTGGTTCGAATCCAGCTGCCCCGACCATTTTACGTATTTCGTATATTTTTCAATGTCTTAATGCATTTTTACCCGACCCAAAAGTGCCCAATCCGTAACAGTTGATCGTGCCACCTAACCGTGAAGTTTTCGTCTTGCCGATCGTCAGAAAAGCAGACTTCTCCCATGTTTGAAGGCCTTTCTAAGATGTAGCGTGACTAAGCTTACATATGTTATTGATATTGTTAATTATTTTGCCTTTTTGACTTGTTTTTGCCGCAATATCGCGCAATAATATTTCACGTTCGAAATCGCGTAGTGGCTGCCGAGAGACTGTGCAGCGTCCGCGCGATGGCCCGCAGAAGGGCAACGACCATTCCCGAGAGACTGCGGAGTGGTTCGGCTGAATCGGCTGAACCCTTGCGCGTGCCTTATGTCTCAGAACTGGTCGATCAAATCCCGATTCCAAAAACTGCTAGGCCTCGAAACGAAGGCCAGTATTTCCGCGCCTGATACGGCGTTGTTCGAACTGTTCGCCGCCCCGTCATCGGCGGCCGGAATTCGCGTCACGCCCCGCGTCGCCATGGAATGCGCCCCGGTCGCCGCAGCGGTCAACGCGATCTCTCAGGCGATCGGCCAGTTGCCGGTTCACGTGTTCCTGCGCGGGGCAGACGGCGCCAAGGAGCGCGCTCCCGATCACCCGGCCTATCGGCTTCTCCACGACGAGGCGAACGAATGGACGCCCGCCGGGAAGCTGCGCGCCAACGTCACCGCCGACGCCCTTCTTTACCGGCATGGCGGTTTCGCTGAGATCATCCGCGTCGGCGACGGCAAGCCGTTCGAACTGATCCGCATCGATCCCGAATTGACGCCCGTCACCGTCACCATGACGAAGGACGGACCGACCTACGCCGTTCAGGAAGATGGCAAGACGCGCCAGATCGATCGCGCAAACATCATTCATATTCCCAGCCCGTCACTGTCCGGCATGGGCCTTGCGCACGACGCGCGCGAAGTGATCGGCCTATCGCTGCTCATGGAGCGCCACGCGGCGCGGCTCTTCGCGAACGGCGCCCGCCCTAGCGGCGTGTTGTCGCTCAAGGGCGTGCTCACTCCCGACGCGCTCACCAAAGCCAAGGCGAGCTGGCAATCCGCTCACGGCGGCAGCAACGGCGGCGGCACCGCCGTTATTCCGGCCGATGCCGAATGGCAATCACTGACGCTCAATTCTGTCGACACTCAGTTTCTGCAGCTTCGCAAGTTCCAGATTGAAGAGGTGTCGCGCATCTTCCGTGTCCCGCCGCACCTCATTTACGAAATGGGCCGCGCGACCTGGGGTAACAGCGAGCAAGTTGGCCAAGAGTTTCTCGATCTCTCACTGATGCATTGGGTGTCAGCATGGGAGGGCGAAATTCGATTGAAGCTGTTCAATCGAGACGAGCGCGACCGCTACATCGCTGAGTTCTTCACTGATAGTTTCGCACGCGCTGATCTGGCCGCACGGATGGACGCATACAGCAAGGCCATCGCCGCGCGCATCATCAATCCCAACGAAGCGCGCGCGGCCGAAAACCGGCAGCCGTATCCCGGCGGCGAAAAATTTGAGAACCCGAACACCACGACTGCGGTGTCGGCATGATGCGGACCATTCACCTCCACGGCCACCTCAAGAGAGAGTTCGGACCGAAGTTCCGTTTCGACGTTGCGACGGCGGCCGAAGCGCTGCGCGCGCTCAACTGCGCATTCCCCGTCAAGTTCATCGAAGCGCTCAATCAGGGCAGCTACAAGCTGGTTCGTGGCGACAAGCGCTCGGGCATGCAACTCGACATTGATCTGGTCACCGGGCTCAATCTCGGCGGCGCCGATCTGCATCTGATCCCGGTCGCCACGGGCGCCGCAAACGGCAATAACAAGGCGGTCGGCAAGACGATTGTAGGCGCGGTGTTAGTCGGCGCTGCCATCTTTATGTCGGCTGGCGCCGCTGGCGGCCTAATCGCCGGCATGGGTGCACCAGTCGTCACCGGCATGGGCATGACCTGGGGCAACATCGCCGTGGTTGGTCTGGGCCTCGCGCTGTCCGGCATCTCGACGCTGATCGCCAACGCGCAGAGCGCCGAAGAGACCAAGTCCGAAGAGAGCTTCACCATCAACGGCCCGAACAATCTCGCCAAGCAGGGCTCGGCTGTGCCGCTGATCTACGGCGAGGTGATGACCGGATCTGCGGTCATTTCGTTCGACGCCGACATCGAAGACATCGGCGCCTATCAGGGCGGCACCGGCAGCCTAGAGGGCTATTACCTCGGCGCATTTGTGTATCGTGGAGGCACCATCTGATGGCACCGCAAATTCACCGGGCGTTCTTCGGCGACGCCGAGCACGAGTTCCGACTGACCGCGCCTCTCATTCTTGAGCTTGAACGCAAGACGGGCAGCGGCATCGGCGCGCTGTGCAGCCGGCTCTTTGCCCGAACGTTCAGCCAAGCGGATCTTATTGAAACTATCCGGCACGCCCTGATCGGCGCCGGCACCGATCCCAAGCGCGCGTCCGAATTAGTCGCGGCCTATGTAGTCGATCGCCCTATTTCCGAAACCTATCCGATCGCCATCGCAGTCGCAGAGCTGCTGTGGTTCGGCAATCCGAATGAGGAAACGAAGTGAACCTGAAAATTGGTGACGTTGTGCGGCTGAACTCCGGCGGTCCCGAAATGACGATCGGCAACCTTCTGTCCGGCAATGTAGTGCGGGCAAGCTGGTTTGTGGGCGCCAGTCTGAAGCGCGAACTGTTCCACACCGATCAGCTTGTGAAAGTCGCCTGATGGATAAAATCGAATGCAAGGCCTCGCTCAGCGTTGACGAGGCCGGAACAATCACCGGAATTGCTTGGCCGTTCGGTTCAGCCGATCGCGTCGGCGACATTGTACAGAAGGGTGCGTTCAGCTCGCCGGCTACGCTTCCCATGCTGTTCGCGCACGATCAAGCGCAAGCGGTCGGCGTCTGGGATTCCATCACCGAGACCAGCGAGGGCCTGATCGTTCAGGGCAGGCTGCTAATCGATGACGTCGCGCGTGCTCGCGAAGTCCGCGCGCTGGTCCGTGAGGGCGCTGCTACCGGCCTATCCATTGGCTTCGTTACTAAGCAAGCGCAGGGGCGACGCGGCGGCGGTCGCACGATCACCGCGCTCTACTTGCATGAAATTTCCATCGTTCCGATCCCGAGCCATCCCGGCGCAAGGATCTATTCGGCCAAAGCGGCCAACAACGGAGGGCTTATGCCTCAGACTGAAACGGACGCTGCGCCGGACTATGCAGCAATCGAAACCAAGCTGGCGGAAGTTGCCGGCGAGGTGAAGGGAGTTGCGAAGCTGACCGATCGGCTGGACCGTATCGAGGCCAAGCTGAACCGGCCCGGCGTTGCTGCGAACGACAACGATGGCGATCTGGAGCGCAAGGCGTTCGTGTCCTTCGCCCGTCGCGGCGTCGAGCGTATGCCGGCGGACGAAACCAAGGCGCTGGTGGTGGCGACCGACGCGGCCGGCGGCTATCTGGCGCCGGAACAGTTCGGTTCGGAGCTGATCAAACTGCTGCGGCAGTATTCGCCCATTCGGCAGTATGCCAAGGTCGTGAGCGTCGGCGCAGCTGAGATCAAGTATCCGCGCCGCACCGGCAGCACCGTTGCGTCGTGGGTCGGCGAAACCGAAGATCGAAGCGAAAGCGAGCCGAGCTACGAGCAGATCACGATCGCTCCCTATGAGCTGGCGACCTATTCGGACGTCTCGACGCAGCTCCTCGAAGACAATGCCTACAACCTCGAAGGCGAGCTGGCGGCGGATTTTGCGGAATCTTTCGGCATCAAGGAAGGCGCCGCCTTCGTGAAGGGCTCGGGCGTCAAGCAGCCGATCGGCATCATGACCGCCACGGGCATCGCGGAGGTGAAGACGGGCGCGGCAGCGGCATTCCCGGCAACCGCCCCGGCCGACGTGCTGATCGGCATGTATCACGCGCTGCCCGGCGTTCATGCGCAGAACGGCGTCTGGCTCATGAACCGGACCACGCTCGGCACCATGCGGACGTGGAAGGACAGTACCGGCCGCTATCTGGTCATCGATCCGATCTCGGCGGGCGCCCCGGTGACGCTGCTGGGCCGTCCGATCGTGGAAGCCACCGACATGGACGACATCGGCGCCAACAAATACCCTGTCCTTTTTGGTGACCTGCAGGGCTATCGCATCATCGATCGCGTCGGCCTGTCGGTTCTGCGCGACCCGTATTCGCTCGCGACCAAGGGGCAGGTTCGCTTCCATGCTCGCAAGCGCGTCGGCGCCGGCCTCACGCATCCGGACCGCTTCGTCAAGCTCAAGGTCGCGGTGTAACGACCATGCGGCTCTCAGATGATGAAGTGATGATCACGCTCGGTTCTCAGGCGTTCACGCTCAAAGCATCGCTGCGAGCCGCACACTCGCTGAACCTGAAATACAAGGGCTACCACAATCTCGCTGAGGCGATCTCTCAGGGGACGTTCAGCGCCTATCTGGACGTGGTCACGGCTGGTTGCACCGATCCGGCCGCACTTAATGCGTTCCTAAAGCCGTTTCATGATCCCGATGCATTCATGACGCCGCTCGGCAACTCAATCCTAAGCGCTCGCGACGAGCTGTTGGAATTCATTCTGGTGCTGACCGGCGCTCGATACAAAGCCGACGAACCATCGCAGCGTGGCGAGCCAATCACGTTTGAGCAATTTCACGAGACGCTGTTCGAACTCGGCGCCGGCTTCCTGGGCTGGTCACCGGAAGACACTTGGGAAGCGTCGCCAAGCGAAATCATGGTTGCGGCTGGTGGCCGGAAGAAATTGCTCGCCCTGATCTTCGGCGGCAAACCCGATGACGACACCATTGAGCGATCCGACGATGGCAAGCTTGAAGAGTCGGCGCGCGCAGAACTGAACGCGCTTGGCGACCTCAACGTCACGACGATGCCGAGGGCTCGCTGATGCCCATGAAACCCCCTCGGATTTGTAGCTGCGGCTTTAAGGTGGCTGCAGGCATCATGTGCTGCTGCCAACTCGATCGCAAAGCCCAGGCCGACAAGCGCCGCCCGAATGCTTCGCAGCGTGGCTATGACAGCAAGTGGCAACGTGAGAGTAGGGCGTTCCTCGCTCTGCCAGAGAACCGTCTGTGCGCATGTGGCTGTGGCCGCGTCGCCGATATGGTCGATCATATCAATCCGCACCGTGGCGATCAGAAGCTGTTCTGGTCCCGGTCCAACTGGCAACCGCTGGCAAGTTCGCCCTGCCACAACAGCCGCAAGCAATCCATGGAGCGAAGGGCGTGAAGAGTTCAGAGAAAGAGCTTTGGGCTGCCGTGATCGATCGCGCACTGATGGATGCCACTGAATCCTGCGGCCAATCTCTGTCCGCACGTATGGACCGTGACCGCGCCCGCGAATGGCTTACCACGCCGAGCCGCGACCTTGACGAGGTGTGCGCGCTCGCTGGCGTCGAATCCTGTCGCGTGATCGCCACTGCTACCGCAAAGATCGCTGCAGCTAAGATGAGGGCTAACGATGCACTGTCGATGCCTAAAGCACGACGCTCACGCGGCCCCCTCTACACTCACGACGGTCGCTCGCTCACCCTTACTGAATGGTCTGCAGAGATCGGTATCCAGCATCACACGCTCTATCGGCGAATTCGAAATGGCTACTCGATTGAGCGAGCCCTGACGCAGCCATTGCGTGGACTGGACCGGGGGGTAGTCGGCAATTTTGCAGAACAACGCCCTGACCGGTCATTCCCCACCGCGCAAGAGAGCACTGAATTGGAGATTTCGCAGTGAGCGTCACCTTGGACGATTTGAAGCTGCACCTTAACCTCACGCTGGACGATGACGACGAGCTGCTGACCAGCAAGCTTGCGGCGGCCAAGGCGTGGATCACGGGCTACACCGCGTCGGACGTCGATGCTGCAGGCACTCCCGCGCCGGTTGACGAGGCCGTGCGCCAGCTCGCCGCGCATCTTTACGAGAACCGGGAAGCCTCGCTTGTCGGCGTCACGGCGTCGGCAATGCCGTTCGGTTTCCTCGATTTGCTCGCCCCATATCGGGCTTGGAGCTTCTAGAATGGCGAGTTTCGACCCGTCTTTGGAGCTTCAAGCGGTTATTCGAGCGCGCCTGATCGCGTCTCCCGAACTGATGGAGCTGGTGCCGCCGGACAACGTTTTGGACGTCACCGGGCGCCCCGAGCGCATGCCGGCAGTCATCATCGGCGAGGGGCAAACCCTCTATGGCGAATTCAGCGCAACCACGACCGCCGTCTTGCATGTCTGGTTTCAGGAACCTGGCCTCAAACAAGCAAAGCAGGCGGTCGGTGCGATCGTCGGTGCTGTTCGGGTTGATGCCCAGCGCGACGGCGCACTGCGGATGCCGAGCTTCATTGTTCACGACATGTCGGCGGACCGAACGCAATTCCTGCGCGACCCTCACGGGCCGTTCTCGCACGCCGTGGTGACTGTCTCTGCAATCGTTCAGGAAGCCGAGTAATGCGCGCCGGCCAGCTCGACAGCCTGATTGAGATCCAACGCCGCGTGACGACGCTGGACACCTATGGCGTGCCGACTGATGCCTGGGAATTGGTCGCGAGAATGCGCGCCGCAGTAATGGATTATGCGATTGCCGATCGGGAAGGTCAGCGCGGCAGCACCACCGAAACGTCAACCACGTTCCGGACGCGCTACCTCGCCGACGTGACTCTTGAGCACCGCGTCATCTATGACGGCGATGCCTACACCATCAAGAACATTCGGGAGCTTGGCCGCGCTCGTGGCCTTGATCTGCGCTGCGAAAGGGCAGGTCAGTGATGGCGTTATTCAGCGTCGCTGGGGTCCGGCATGCCATAGATCAGGATGTCTCTTCGGCCACTATCCATCTCAGGGGCCATTTTACGGATCAATGGTTCAAGAGTATCTGCAACAACGATCGCGGAATCCCGTATTGCCAGCAGTTGTTCGCGGACCGGATCGACGGGGTAAGGAGGTTTCTGATTGGCCTTCCAGATGAGGGCATCTCCCTCGACCCACTTACTTACCAATTGAGAGATATTCCGCACGCCAAGGCGGATATTCCGTATCTCAGCTATAGTATGGCGCGGAAACAGGTCCAAATAGGTCCACGCTTCCTCAAGTTCGGGAGGTTCGCTTATAGAAAGCTGACTTCTCGAAATTGTTTGATCGGCATCGAGCGGCGAGAACATAAAATTTCCCGCGAGCCAGTGCGCGTCATTACGCAACGCTCGCAAAGCAATCTCCAATTTGAGGTAGAGCGCGAGCTTTCTTCGAAGGATTTCCGCGTCGAGAACCTGTTGATCGTGACGAACCTTTGCCGTCGCGCCCCAATAAGCAATACTGGCTGCGATGAGGGCAAGAATTGCTCCCGTGAGGGTTTGCCAATCCTTGAGCTGAGCAAGCTCAACTCTTCCGGACGCGACAAAAAATGCTCCAACCGCCAGGACAGTCACAGCCCCGGCCACCACTGTCGCAACGGTCTCGAATCTCTGCATTCCCACAATCAAGGATTGCATCGAACTAAGCTCTTTGTCGAGAGGATATCGGCGTGAAAGGTCGCAAACCCGAGCTTGCAAGCGATTGCAACGCTGTCGAGCACATTATTCCGGCTCCCGAATGGCTTTCGAAATTCGGTCGCGCAGAGTGGCGGCGGGTTATGCCGGTGCTGATTGAACGGCGCATTCTGACTGAAGCGGATTACAGCACCCTCGCATCCTACTGTGTCGCTATCAGCCGCATTCGCGAGCTTGAACCGCTGATGCGCGCCGGCATCGATCCCAAGCTGTTCCGAATGCAGGACCAGGCGATCAAAACAGCGCGCCAGCTCGCCGCAGAGCTAGGACTGACCCCAGTCAGCCGCAATCGCCCGGCTGTTCGCGACAACGACCAAAGTGCAGACGATGACAACCCGCTCAACGTATCCTGATTGGCTGTTCGACGGCTCGCCGATTGCCGACCCGCTCAATCATGGGCAGCGGGCGGTCGATTTTTTGCGACTGCTGAAACATCCGAAGAGCAAACTGCCCAAACGAGCATTTCAGCTTGACCCGTGGCAAGAGCGGATCGTTCGGCGCATCTATGGGCCGCGCCATGAGGATGGCCGGCGGATTGTTTCGACGGTCGTGATTCTTGTCCCTCGTGGCAACAGGAAAACGTCACTGGCGGCTGCGCTAGCCTTGCTGCACACGCTTGGACCTGAGCGAGTGCCCGGTGGCGAAGCTATTTTTGCTGCCAGTGATCGAACCCAAGCCGGCATCGCATTCAAAGAGGCTTGTGGAATCGTCCGTGCCGATCCCAAACATCTGATTCCGAAAACGAAAGTCTATGATGCTTTCAACTTTGCCAAGAAAATTAGCTACAATGTGGACGGCTCAGAGTTGATCGTGGTGTCATCTGACGCCCCCGGTCAAGAGGGGCGGACGCCAGCGTTCGTGCTCGCCGATGAGATCCATGTGTGGCGAGGAACTGATCTATGGAAGGTGTTGACCAACGGCCTCGACAAAACCGACAATAGTCTTCTGGTAATTGCGACGACCGCAGGTCGCGGGCAAGAAAGTATCGCATACGAAGTAATCGAGCGAGCCCGCAAGGTTGCTCGCGGCGAAATCGATGATCCGAGCCTGCTGCCGGTGCTGTTCGAATCCGAGAAGGATTGCGACTGGACCAGCGAAGACCAATGGCTGCGGGTCAATCCGGGCAGTGCGTACGGCTATCCGTCTATTGAGGGGTTTCGACGGCACGTGGTCCGCGCCAAGGAGAGCCCGACCGAACGCGAGAGCCTGCGGCAGTATAAATTCAACGAATGGTTAGACCATTCGACCGACCCGTTCGTTGACATGGCGACGTATGACCGAGGGGCGACGCTAATCGACATCGACGCGCTCGCCGGGCAAACGTGTTGGCTTGGCGTCGATATGAGCACCACGACGGACCTAACCGCCGTTGTCGCGGCGTTCTGCGACGGCGACCGATACGTTGTGGTGCCGCATTTCTTCTGCCCGGCCGACAACCTGCGCGCCCGCGGTGATCGCGACGGCGTGCCTTATGTCGAATGGGCAAAGCAGGGCTTCATCACGCCGACGCCCGGTAACGTGATCGACTACAGTGCGGTTGAAGCGTGTATTCGCGGTTTGTGCGAGCGTTTCGACGTGCGAGAGATCGGCTTCGATCCGGCATATGCGCAGGCGGTCATGGGACCGCTGACTAATGACGGCTTACCAGTGGTCACCGTCCGGCAAGGATGGGTTACGCAAAGCCCAGCGCTGAACACCCTCGAAAGAGCGATCGTCGGCGGCAATTTCCAGCATGGCGGCCACCCGGTTCTGCGCTGGTGCTTCTCGAATGTCGCCATCCACACGGACAGTGCCGGCAATCGCACCATGCACAAGGGCAAAAGCACGGACCGCATCGATGGTGCGGTTGCTACTTGGATGGCCGTTTCTCGTGCGGCTTCCAACGACAGTGCTTACTCATTTTACAACGATCCGGCGGTCAAGGCCGAGGATCTCGTATGGCACTGGTGATTTATGGCCGATGAGCTTGACCAGTATCTGAGGGCGCTGCCGGACCAGCTTCGCGAACAGCTTTCCAACGCCGTTCGCGAGCAAGCGCAAATGTTGTCTGATGCCCAGCGCGCCGCACTGCAATCGCTCGAACAGGTGCCGGAAGAGACTGGCGACTTGGAAGCGAGTTGCACCGTGACGCCCGGAAGTAACGAACTGGAATTCATCGTGCAGGCTGGCGGCGATCTGACCTCGAAAGAAATCAGAGAGGGCAGCGGGGAGCGTTACGACTACGCGGAAGCGTTCGAATACGGGACATCGCGCCAGCAAGCCAGGCCGTTCTTCTGGAACACCTACGAAGCGATGCGCGACGACATTGAAACCAATATCAGCGATGCAATCAGTGAGGCATTGAAATGACCAGCGAATGCGCCCGCACCCTCGAATGGGCGGGCGGACAGCATACCTTAAATCTGGACCAGCCTTGGGTTCGGAGCATTATTTCCCATCGCGGCTTCCCCGGCGAGAACGGCAATAGTCCGGCCGCTTGCCTACGGCGCTTTCAGGACGGCCTCTATACCGAGGAAGACGTCGCCCGCGTGCTCGAACTCGGCTTGATCGGCGGCGGCAAAACCCGATCGGAGGCGTCGGCGCTGATCGATAAGCATGTTCGGACTGGACCGCTGGCCGCGCACGCCGTCGTTGCATTCGAAGTCTTGGCGGCGCTTTTCGTCGGGCAGGGTGCCTAATGGCCGTTCCCGCCCTCAATATTCCGATTCGCGCGAACGTTGATCAGTTCCAGCGCGACATGGGCAAGGCGGCGGACACCGCCAGCAAGGCAGCGCTCCAGATCACCAATAAGGTGATTGCCATGAACGCCAGCTTGCTAGCGTCACAAGGGGCGGCCAGCGTGGCGACGCTGGCGCTTGGCCGCGTGCTCGGCGTGGCTGGTCCGATCGCGCTGGCGATTACTGCCGTCAAGGATACGTTCGATTTCCTGCGCTATTCGGTCAAGCTTGCCGGGGAGCGTATCGAGGAATTCAACGGCATCGCCGGAAAGGCGGCGAGCGCGAATGTCACCACCGATTTCTATCAGCGCATTGAGAAAGCCGCGAAGGGTGCAGGCCTGTCGATCGACGACAGCGCGGCCGCCCTGCGGCGCTTCAACGATGCGACGAACAGCAAGCTCGGCGGCAGCGATCTTGAGCGCCGGCTGAAAGAGCTGCGCGAGGCGGGCAACCTGTCCGGTGGCAGCGGCGTCGCGCAGTTCGGCGCCGCCAACGGCACCGAGGAACGCCTGCGCGCCATCGTGCGCCTGATTGAAGAGGCCATGCAGAAGGGGGAGCGACTTGCGGCCCTCGATATCGCAGAGAAGGCTTTCGGCGCGAAGGTCGCGGCCAATCTCGCAGCCGATGCCGGCTACCTTGACGACATGCTGGCGCGCGCGGAAGCGATCAACAAAGCTGAGATCATTTCCGAGGCCGATGTGAGCCGCGCCATTCAGCTCAAAGAGCGAATGGAAGAGGCTCACAAGATCCTCGCCGATAAGTGGAAGCCGATTCAAAACGACATCGCCGAACTGGGTATTAATTTCAAAGAGAATACCACGGCGATCGTCGAAAAGTTTGCCGAGCTGGTGGGGCTCGCGAACCAGCTCTATTCCGCGCTCAAGTCCATCCCGGACTTGTTTGCGCAACTCGGAAACTCGCCGATCTGGTCCCGCCTGATGGAGCTGACCGGCTCGCTGGGGCTGAATTCCGACCCGGCGGCCCTCGGTATCGAAACCGGCATTGACGTGCAGCGCGCGGCGGCGAACGACAAGCTCAAGGCGGCCCTGCAGAACCGCGCCAGCATGATGCGGGCGATGCAACAGACGTCGGACGTGCAAACCGCCGTCCGTGGTGACCAGTCGCGCAATCCGGCGCCGACCTCTGGCGGCGCCGAGTCAAACGCTTTCGACTCGGCTGCGGCGTCAATCGAACGCCACACCGCGCGGGTGCGGGCGGATGCCAGCGTCGTCGGGCAAGGCGCCGCTGCGCTGGACCAGATGCGCGCCCGCGCCACGTTGCTGACGGCGGCACAGCAAGCCGGCATTCAGCCGACCGCCGAGATGACCGCCCGTATCGATCGGCTCGCCAAAGCGGCCGGCGAGGCGGCGCAACAGCTCGCCAAGGCCAAGGTCAATTCCGAGATCGACTTCGGCCGGAAGACCTCGCTGCTGTCGAGTGAAGACGTGTCGATCGCGCAGTCGCTACGGTCGATTTACGGCAACGACGTCCCGGCCGCGCTCGCCAGCTCGGAAGCTTCTGCACTGCGCTTGAACGAGGCTTTCAGGGGCTTGGCGGGGTCTATCGAGACCAACCTGACCACCGGACTCGCCGATATTGCGGATGGGACGCGGGGTGTATCGGATGGGTTCGCCAGCATGGCGAAGATCGCCGGTCGTGCGCTGATTGAGCTGGCCGTGAAGATGGCGGTTGTTCAGCCTGCAATGCGCCTGCTTTCGGGCGGTCTTGGCTTTGCCGATGGCGGCGTTGTCTCGGCACCGTCAACGGTCATGGTCGGCGATTACGCGATGCCGAAGTTTGCCGGCGGCGGCGCAATCATCGGCCCCGGCACCGGGCGGTCGGATTCGATCGTCGCTCGCGTCTCGACCGGCGAGTTCATCGTCAACGCGGACGCCACCGCGAAGCACCGGGCCACCCTGGAGGCCATCAATGCGGGTCTGCCCAAATTCGCCGATGGCGGGCTCATTGGCGCCGCTGAGGCCGGTCCGGGATTGATCGGCGGCGGCACCAGCACCACGATCGCCCCAACCGTCGCCGTCACCGTACAGGGCTCGCCGGGCATGTCTGCGGCTGATCACGAGGCCATGGGGAAGCGGGTCGGCGACGCCGCGATGATCCAGATTCAGAAGATGATCGCCAAGGAGCTGCGGACACAGACCCGGCCCGGCGGCGTCCTGCGACGATGACCGCCCCAGCGTTCCGATGATCCGGCGCTATATCTGACCATGAAACCAAAAAGTGTGCCCCCCGGCGCGACGAACACCGAGGGGCATTGAGGAGAACCGAGTTGCCGTTGCTGAAGAGAAACCCGGCCTCACGAGGCTTATATAGCGCCCAAACGTTCATTTCCAAAAACGAATGCGAGAATTCGCGCACCTCGGGTGCGGCCGATGATCCGCTCGCCGATCTGACGTTGGCGGACATCACCGGCGGCGACGAAACTGTCGAGGAAGTGGTTGCTGTTCTCGACGTGATGTTTCCTGACAACGTGTCAAACGAAGTCACGGACACTGCAGCGTTGGTGTCAAACGAAGTCACCGCGACACCAGCCAAGCCGACGTCAAATAAAGTCACGGGCAAAAAGCGACGCCGGGACTCAAAGGACAGCCAGCAGCTTGAAAAGATTCGGAATTTCGAAATGCCGGCCGCGCCCGCTGTTTCGCTTCCTTTAGTGGCACCCCCAACACCCTCTCTTTCCACCCCTCCCACTGACACATTACCCGCCAAGCCCAAGCGCCCAAAGCGCACCATTACCGCGTGGGACCACACTGACGATCGGATGAAGCTAGCCTTGGCAGCCATCGCCCTGCAGGTGTGGGAGGATGCTGTGTCGTGGACGTTCAATCTGACACCGGAAGCCGAGAAACGCTTCCTGGGGCATCCTAGGGGCTTCGTGGGGTCATTGAGCCGAGCTTTCAATCGGGCTGCAAAGCGTCGGCTCGGGTTCGTTCCGCATTACCTGTTTTCCGCAGACGTCACCAAGCAGGGGCGGCTTCATCTTCATGGGGCAATGCAGATCGATGCCGGTCTGCTTCCCCGGCTTGAAGCTGTGATGATCGAGGCGTGGGGCGAATGGAAGGGTAGGGGCAAGCAACACCAGATCGACTGGAATCCGCAGCGCTGTGACGATGGATGGCCGGATTACTTTCTGAAAGCTCGTGCTCGCGTGAAGGATCTGATTGGGGACCACACCTTCGTCATCACCAAGGAATTGCGGCGCCGGGCAAAGTGGGTTCACGGCGAGATCAGGGAGACGATCTGAATGTAGATAGCCTTCCGGTGAACAGTCAGTGCTGACTTAAGTAAGTCAGTTTTGACTTGCTAAGTTTATGATATAATTGAGAAAATTCGTATTGACGCGATTCTGCGAATATGAGAATCGATGAGCCTCGCATCGCCAGAGGGGCTGAAAATGCAGACTGAGATTTACGTCGAAGACCAAAGACTGATCCGGCTCGCCGACAAGATCGCCGACTTAGAGCCGTGCCCGTTCGCCGGCCGCGTCACCCGCGATCAAGTGTTGATGGCGCTCGGCGAGTTCGGCGATTTCTGGCCGGAGTCCATTCTGTCGAGTGTCGGGTAGGGGTTGCTCGCCCCGCGCCGACGCCTTACGCCAGTGAAGAAAATAGAGAGTTGCAATCGCCCCGAGGGCAATTAGGGCAATCGCAGCGCCAGCAGCGATAGCTAATGTAACACCCTCGGCGGTGATACTGGCCGTGAGGCTTAGGGTCATTTTGTCGGGCATAGGCACAGCTCTCCATTAATTAACGGAAGAGCCAAGAATCAGGTGCGGTGATTTGCTCGGGGATGGCAAGTGTCTTTTTGGTTCCTGCGCACGTTGTGCGACGCAATCCGGAAAGCTGTGGATAGCGGCGGCCACCGGGTATTGATAGAGACGGTGCGGCGGCCATCACGCCCTTTCGTGATGTGCCATTCGGGTTGATCGGATAGCGGGGGCTACATGAGACGTTTGGTGATTTTTGGCGGTCTAGTTTTAGCCGGCTGCGGGGGCGGCGAGGCGACGCGCTGGATCAGCGCAGAGGGCAAAGCCGTTACCGTCGAAGGAATTCCCTACCAAGTAAATTGGGTGCGAGATGGAAACGGCATTGATATGCGAGGCCTTCGCGCCCAAGCTATTGTCATTATGCCTGACCAGATGATTGAGCGCAGGCGAAACACAGAAGCCGCCAAGATCGTCGGCTCAGAATTGTGCGGCGGGCTTGCCACCGTGATCGCGGAAGCGAAAGACGGCGATCTCTACACGACGAGGATGAAATGCGGTTAGTTCCCAGCGAGTGTTCTATAGCTCTGACAGGTCGCTCGGCACCTCGCCGAACGCCTTGAGCAACACCGCATCCTGAAACTCGCCGATCGACGGATTTACCGGCCAGCTAGAATTGGCGGCGCAATCCATTCGATTGCCTTAATGCCCACCGAAGGTATCAGCCGAAAATCGTTTGATCCTCGATCTATATATAGAACGTACTTATCCCCAATACGAAGAACTCGCGCCTCAAAATTGGTGCCGTCAATCATAAAGATTTTTTGCTGTCCAGCGCGCCCCATTTTTGCTTTTGACGCTGAATCGTATCCAAGCGATGAAGCCAGCGCCAAGAAGCCAAGAGCAATTAGAAAAAGGTAGGGGACCGAAGCACGAGTCAAACCTAGCTGCGTTCGAACCACTTGAAAAATAAAAACTGCAAATATTGCTGCGACAACTAGAAGCGAAGCGTATATTTCGCCTTCCTGTTTCCATTGAAACGCGGTGAATCCGACCACAATCATAGTTGCTACAAATGAAAGCACGTGTGGCGTGAGCGGGCGTCCCGTATAATCTCTGTGCCTGTAATAAGTAAAGGCGAGGAAGCTGATGAATACAAAACTTAAGGCCGCCGGCAATGCAGGAAGTGCAAAATTGATGTGCTCGCTTAGTGAAAACGCGCCAAAAACACCGCCACCAATTCTTGCAAAATAGCCGACTTCCCAGCACATCGCTAGTGCGGAGGCCGCTACCGGGCTGACCACCAGAAAATCTTTTGCTTGCAGCGATAGTAGTCGGTCATCGGTTTGCTTGGGGAGAGTTTCTTGCATGTCAAATACCTAGGGTAAAACAGAAAGTGTCTCTTCAAGCGTGAAGCGAGTGCATTCAATCATCTTTATTCGGTCGGCGAGTACAATTTCCGACTCGATGCCATACCGCCCTGTCGTGGTAGCTTTGCTGTGCCCCAAAAGCGGCCCGAACTGTTCGTCATAGTAGCCTGCTCGGCGTAGTGCGTCTGCGAATCCATGCCGGAAGCTGTGGAAATTGACGTCCTTGTTCGTCTTGATTTTGATCTGCCGAAAATACTTGTTGAACCAGCGCGAAGGAAAGCCAGAAAAGAAGCCGCGCGCGTCCGGCTTGATCTCCGGAAATAGCTGCGCTTCGCCGCGCTCGGCGATCGACTTGTGGTAGCCGAGAAAGCCGAGCTTGATCAGTTCGGAGTGGATCGGCACCACGCGCTGTGATCCCTCGGTCTTGGTCGACTTCAAGTCTGACCCTTCGCGCGTGATGTGGAAGATCCAGACGCCATGGTGCTCGCGAACGTCGGCGACCAGCAACTGCGCAAGCTCACCGAGGCGGGCGCCAGTGTAGAGCGCCAGCCATGGTAGCCAATACCGCCAATCGCGTATCTGGACGTTGCCGGGCTTATGCTCCTGTCCGTCGCCCAAGCACGTCGAGAACAGCGGCGACGAAAACAGATCGCGAAGTTGTTGATCCGAGAACGGGTATCGAGTGCGCTTGCGCTTGTCGATCGTCAGGAACATGCCTTGGGTGGCGTCCTGATCGATATACTCATTGTGCGCCAGCCACTGCGAAAAGCCCGCGATGGCACTGAGGTAGCGGTTCTGTGTGTTCCGGGCGATCACCGGCCGTTTCAACGTCTCGTTGGCCTCAACAATCTTGTTGAAATCCATCCCCTGAAACTCTGCGACTTTCGTGGCCTTGATCGGCCACTTCGCCAGTTTGTGTTTCCAGTCGCGGACGGCCTTTCGGGTGAATGCTGAGACGTGCGCCGTCTCGCTGAGATGTTCGGCGAACCACCGGACGATGATGCGGTTTTGCGCCCATGTGTCGGGCGTGACCGATCCGGCCTTTTCCTGCTCATACCGTGCGAACAGCTCCAGGATCGTTTCGCCGGACGCCGCAAATCGTTGGCCCTTGGTCGGGTCGGGCGGCGTCACCAATGGATCGGCCGGCTTGCCGGACCAGTTGCCGGCGTCGCGTTCAAGAGAGCGTTCCAGCGCCTCGATCTGTGCTCGCATGAGCCGCTGACAGAGATCGCGGTATACCGATGAACCGCGCGGGACCAAGAGGCTTTCGCGGCGAATCACGTCGTCGGCTGCCCATGCGATCAAAGCCGTTTCGCCGGTTGCCAGATGCCGGCGAAGTTCCGCCAGAAGGGCCGCACGCCGCTCGTGCTCCATCTTCGGAGCGTCCTGCATCACTTTGACGTCAAGGCCGGCGTTGAGCTGGGCGATCGGATCGTCGGACCACGGCACCCGGCCAGCTTCGATCTCAGCCAGCAACTTACCCTTGGCGCCGTCGATCTCGGTTTTCGCGGGCAGGTTGCCCCGGACTTTCTGGTCCGCTTCGAGACTGGCTTCGTAGTGTTGCCAGACGGCGTTTCCCAGATCGTCAGCGGACGGCGCACGGCGGCGCCGAATTGCTTCGAACTCGGCATTCCAGCCAGCGAGAACGGGCAGGGCCTTGGCGCCAGCCTCTTTAGGGTCGCGCGTGCCGAGCGACTTCCACAATTCGGCTTTGAAGCGTCCCGGATGCCGGGTGGGGTAGTGCGGCTGGACGTCAGAGGGGATGCTGATTCGGGCGTAATACATCGCAGAGCCGGGGCGGCGCTGGACGTTCGTTCGAAGGGCCATGCTAACTAACCAGTTTGCCAAATCCGTAACAGTTTGGCGTACAGGCTAGCGCGAAAAGCGATTGTAGAACAAGCGTTTGTTGTTTTGATTGGGGTTTTGGTAGGGGCAGTTCGCTTCCAGCTGCCCCGACCATTCCCCAAGCGGCGGGCAGATTTCGCTGCTTGCTTTGATCCGGCTTCAGCTTTCCCGTCTCAATTCTGGCCCGTACCCGCCGAGGGCACCGACTGCGTCCCGGATGGGGCCGGCCCGGCTGGGCCGCCTGCGGCCTGAGTCGTGGTCCGCGCTTCGGGCTCGATGCCGGTCGCAGCGACGGAGGCGGCCGCTGCGATGCCGGCGGGCTGGTCGGGCGCGGCTTTCGCGAGCGCCGGCTTCAGCGGCTTGTCCTGCTTCTTCGACCAGGTGATGTAATAGGCCACCATCGTCATCAGCGCGATGCCCGTGACGCTGACCACGATCTGCGCCAGCAGCGTGCCCCAGCTCAGCATCAGGGCGAAATGCCCGACGAAGGACAGGAACACGCCGACGCAGAACACCGCGAGCGATTGCTGGCCGCATTTGATCAGCGGATCGAAGATCGGCGATTCCAACCCCTTCCAGTCCTTCGGAATGAATCTGATCACCAGCACCACGAGCACCGCAAAGTGCAGGAAGCGGTAGGGCGCGAGATTGGTCTTGTCGTTGGGATTGAAGGCGTCGAACAGCCATTCCGGGAACATCTCGCCGAACCCAGGAAACCGGCCCGCCATCGTCATCACCAGCGCGAACACCATGTAGGCGATGCAGAACCACAGCATATAGCGCGAGTTGATGATCGAGCGGGAGCGCATCGAGCCGCCGAGCGCGCACCAGGCGCCGAACACGAACAGCAGCTGCCAGCAGAACGGATTGAAGTACCAGGTGCCGGCCGGATAGGACTGCAGATTCCAGTCGAAAAAACGCGCCGTGAAATACAATGCGAAAGACGCGATCATCACCATATCGGGTCGTCGCAGCATCAGCCACAGCACCGGCGGGAACAGGCCCATCAGCACGATGTAGAGCGGCAGCACGTCGAGATTCACCGGCTTGAATTTCAGCAGCAGGCCCTGCCGCAACGTTTCGATCGGGTTGTCGACGAGACCGGCGACGTTGAACTCGTTGATGATGTCGGGATCGCTGAAACGCAGCGCGACATAGCCGATCGCCACGATGTAGATCACGAACAGCACGATGTGGGCGACATAGAGCTGCCACACCCGCTTGGTCAGCCTTGTGCCGCCGACGATGAAGCCGCGCTCCAGCATCATCTTGGCGTAGACGAACGAGGCGGTGTAACCGGAGATGAAGACGAACAGGTCGGCGGCGTCGCTGAAGCCGTAGTTTCGGGTGGTGATCCAGTTCACCACATTGTCGGGGATGTGATCGAGGTAGATCGCCCAGTTGGCCAAGCCGCGGAACAGGTCCAGCCGGAGATCGCGGCCCTTGCCGGGGAGAATGGCCTGAATTTGCATGGAGGCGTTCGTCCGTATCGTTTCTGGAAACCGCTGCCGCCCCCGGGCCTGCTCGATTGTCACGACGCCGGGGACCGAATATACCCAATCAGGAAACCAAACCGCCAAGCGACGGAATCACAAGTGGCCGGGAAACGATCACGAATCACCCAGTTTCGCGACGCGAAACGTGACGCTTCGAAACGGCCGGCCTCGAAACGTTACACTATGGCCGCCGCTTTCACCAAACCGCCGCAATGCCGCACCTGACAGGCCCGAACCTTCGATGACCGCACGGATTTTCAAGCCCGCCAAGAACGCCATGCAATCCGGGACCGCCAAGACGCGGGACTGGCAGCTCGACTACGAGCCCGAGCAGCCGCGCATGATTGAACCGCTGATGGGCTGGACCTCGTCCGGCGACATGCAGCAACAGGTCAGCCTGCGCTTTGAAACCCGCGAGGAAGCGATCGCCTATTGCGAGCGCGAAGGCATCCCGTATCAGGTGCTGGAGCCGAAAACCCCGGTGCGTCGGCGAGCGGCCTATGCCGACAATTTCGCCTTCCGTCGCGGCGAGCCCTGGACGCACTGACCGGACGCACTAACCGGACGCATTCCGACCGATCGGCTGGATTCAGCCGCGGCCCGGACGCTGTCCGATCGCAACCACAACCTCTCCGCGCAAGCCGGCGACGCTCCTGGCCTTTATCCGCTAACGCCTTGGTCGGATATAGGCAGGTTAGGGTTGCTTCCCGCGCCGGAGCGATGACACCATACGCGGAACGCTTCCCTTCAGAGGCGAGCCTCAACCGCCGGAAACGCCATGTCCCTTCATTCCAAGATCGATCCGGGCTCAGCCGAGTTCGCGCGCAATGCCGAGACGATGCGCGCGCTGGTCGGAGAGCTGAAGGACAAGCTCGACAACGTCGCCGGAGCCGGCGGCGAGGCCTCTCGCGCCAAGCACACCGCGCGCGGCAAGCTGCTGGCGCGCGACCGTGTCGACCTGCTGCTCGACCCCGGCACCGCGTTTCTGGAATTGTCGCCGCTCGCCGCCTACGGGCTGTATGGCGGCGACGTGCATTCCGCTTCGGTCGTGACCGGCGTCGGCCGGGTGGCGGGGCGCGAATGCATGATCGTCGCCAATGACGCCACGGTGAAGGGCGGCACCTATTATCCGATGACGGTGAAGAAGCATCTGCGCGCGCAGGATATCGCGCGGCAGAACAATCTGCCCTGCATCTACATGGTCGATTCCGGCGGCGCGTTCCTGCCGCAGCAGGACGAGGTGTTTCCCGACGAGCGGCATTTCGGCCGGATCTTCTACAACCAGGCGCAGATGTCGGCGCAGGGCATTCCGCAGATCGCGATCGTGATGGGCTCGTGCACCGCCGGCGGCGCCTATGTGCCGGCGATGTCGGACGAGAGCATCATCGTCCGCAATCAGGGCACCATCTTCCTCGGCGGCCCGCCGCTGGTGAAGGCGGCGACCGGCGAGGTGGTCAGCGCCGAGGAGCTCGGCGGCGCCGACGTGCATTCTCGCCAGTCCGGCGTGACCGATCACTACGCCCAGAACGACGCCCACGCCATCGGCATCGCGCGCAGGATCGTCGGCACCTTGAAGCCGCCGCAGCGGTCGCCTTTGAACATGCGCGCGCCGCGCGAGCCGCTATATCCGGCCGAGCAGCTCTACGGAATCGTGCCGGCCGAGCAGCGCAAGCCGTTCGACGTTCGCGACATCATCGCCCGGATCGTCGACGGCTCCGAATTCGACGAGTTCAAGAAACTTTACGGCCAGACGCTGGTGTGCGGCTTCGCGCATATCTGGGGCTATCCGGTCGGCATCATCGCCAATAACGGCATTCTGTTCAGCGAAAGCTCGCTGAAGGGCGCGCATTTCATCGAGCTGTGCTGCCAGCGCGGCATTCCTCTGGTGTTCCTGCAGAACATCACCGGCTTTATGGTCGGCAAGAAATATGAGGCCGGCGGCATCGCCCGCGATGGCGCCAAGCTGGTCACCGCGGTCGCCACTGCCAACGTGCCGAAATTCACCGTGGTGATCGGCGGCTCCTACGGCGCCGGCAATTACGGCATGTGCGGCCGGGCCTATTCGCCGCGGTTCCTGTGGATGTGGCCGAATGCGCGAATCTCGGTGATGGGCGGCGAACAGGCGGCGATGGTGCTGAGCAGCCTCCGCCGCGACAATATCGAGGCCAAGGGCGGCAGCTGGAGCGCGGATGAGGAAGAGGAATTCCGCAGCCCGATCCGCGCGCAATACGAAACGCAAGGCAGCCCGTATTACGCCACTGCGCGGCTGTGGGACGACGGCGTGATCGATCCCGCCGATACGCGGCTGGTGTTGGGGCTCGGACTCGCGGCTTCGGCGAATGCGCCGATCGAGCCGACGAAGTTCGGCCTGTTCAGGATGTGATGATGGCAACAACAGCCTTGTACCGGCGGTTCCGGACACTTCTTATCGCCAACCGCGGCGAGATCGCCTGCCGCGTCATCCGCACGGCGCGCGCGATGGGGCTACGCACGGTCGCGGTGTATTCCGAGGCCGACGCCGACGCGCTGCATGTGAGCGAGGCCGACGAGGCCGTGCTGCTCGGCCCGGCGCGGGCGCGCGACAGCTATCTTTCGATTGAGCGCATCATCGCCGCGGCGAAGCAGACCGGCGCCGAAGCGGTGCATCCCGGCTACGGCTTCCTGTCGGAGAGCGCCGAATTCGCCCAGGCCTGCGCCGACGCCGGGCTGATCTTCGTCGGCCCGACGCCGCAGATGATCACCGCGATGGGCTCGAAGTCGGGCTCCAAGGCGCTGATGGAAACGGCCGGGGTGCCCCTGGTGCCGGGCTATCACGGCGAGGCGCAGGACGACGCGACGCTGGCGGCCGCGGCCGACAAAATCGGCTTCCCGGTGCTGGTCAAAGCCTCGGCCGGCGGCGGCGGGCGCGGCATGCGCGTGGTGCGTGCGGCGAACGAGCTCAGCGAAGCGATCGTCAGCGCCAAGCGCGAGGCCAAGGCGGCGTTCGGCGACGACCGGCTGCTGATCGAAAAGTATGTCGACAATCCGCGCCACATCGAGGTGCAGATCGTCGGCGACAGCCACGGCAATCTGGTGTCGCTATTCGAGCGCGAATGCACGCTGCAGCGGCGCCACCAGAAGGTGATCGAGGAGGCGCCGTCGCCGACGCTCGACGCCGCGCAGCGCGAGACGGTCTGCGAGGCGGCGCGGCGCGCGGCCGGTGCGGTGAACTATGTCGGCGCCGGGACGATCGAATTCGTCTCCGACGGCAAGGACGTGTTCTTCATCGAAATGAACACGCGCCTGCAGGTCGAGCATCCGGTAACCGAACTGATCTCCGGCGTGGACCTCGTGGAATGGCAGCTGCGCGTCGCCTTCGGCGAGGCGCTGCCGTTGCGGCAGGACCAGCTCACGCTGAATGGTCACGCCATCGAGGCGCGGGTCTATGCGGAGAATCCGGCGAAGAACTTCATGCCGTCGGTCGGGCGGATCTCGACCTGGCGGACGCCGGCCGAGACCGATGGCCTGCGGATCGACGCCGGCTATCGCGCCGGCGACAGCGTGTCGCCCTATTACGACGCGATGCTCGCCAAGGTGATCGCCTTCGCGCCGACGCGTGCGGCGGCGATCGACCGGCTCAATCGCGGGCTGGAGGAGACCGACGTCCGCGGCGTCGTCACCAACATCCCATTCCTGTCGGCGCTGGTGACGCATCCGGAGGTGCGCGCCAATGCGATCGATACCGGCTTCATCGAACGCCATCTTGCTGCGCTGACCGCGGCTCCGGCGCCGGCGTCCGATCTGGAGCTCGCGACGGCGGTCGCCGCGATCCTGCGGGCCGAGAGCGACTCAGCGCGGGCCGAAGCGCCAACACCATGGCGCAGTTCCGGCTGGACGCCGGTCGGCCGTCGCAAACGCGGCTTCGTGTTCCGGCATGGGCGCGGCCACGACCACACCGACTACAAGGTTCAGCTTGCCTATGGCACGGGACCGGCGACGCTCACCATCGATGGCCGCGATCTCGCCTTCGCCTCCCTGGCCAATGGTGACGGGCTCGATGTCCTGCTCGACGGCGCTCGGTCGCGCGTCAACGCGGTCGTCGAAGGGCACGAGCTCTATCTGCGCACGCGCAACGGTCGGTTCGACCTGCACTGGGTCGATCCGTTCGGCGGCGAGAGCGAGGAAAGCGTCGGCGAGGACAAGATCGTCGCGCCGCTGCCCGGCACCGTGGTCGCTCTGCTCGCCGAACAGGGCGCGAAGCTCGAGAAGGGCGCGGCGATCCTGACGCTGGAAGTGATGAAGATGGAGCAGACCCTGCGCGCGCCGTTCGCGGGAACGCTCAAAGCGATCAAGTGCAAGGTCGGCGACATCGTCCAGGAAGGCGTCGAACTCGCCGAGATCGAACCGGACCCGGAGTGACGCGGCGATGAGCGACACCATCCGCATCGTCGAGGTCGGCCCGCGCGACGGGCTGCAGAACGAGAAGATGCCGGTCGGCGTTGCGGACCGGATCGCCTTCGTCGCCGCGCTGGTCGATGCGGGGCTCTCGACGGTGGAAGTCGGCGCATTCGTGTCACCGAAGGCGGTGCCGCAGATGGTCGGCTCCGACGAGGTGCTGCGCGCGTCGCTCGAGCTCCCCGGCGAATTCCACGTGCTGGTGCCGAACGAGAAGGGCTACGAGGCGGCGCGGGCGGCCGGCGCGCAGGTGGTGGCGGTGTTCGCTTCCGCGTCCGAGGGTTTTTCACGCGCCAACATCAATTGCTCGGTCGCCGAGTCGATCGAACGCTTCAAACCGGTGATCGCCCGCGCGCAAGCCGACGGCGTCAGGGTGCGCGGCTACATTTCCTGCGTGCTTGGCTGTCCTTTCGACGGCAATGTTCCAGTGCAGGCGGTGGTCGACGCCGCGACCACGCTGTGGGATCTCGGCTGCTACGAGGTGTCGCTCGGCGACACCATCGGCGTCGGCACGCCGACCAAAGTGCGCGAGCTGCTGCGCGCCTGCGCCGAGGCGGTGCCGATGGCATCGCTGGCGATGCATTTCCACGACACTTACGGTCAGGCGCTCGCCAATTTGTATGCCGGGCTGGAGGAGGGCGCGCGGGTGATCGACAGCGCCGCCGGCGGGCTCGGCGGCTGCCCCTATGCGCCCGGCGCGACCGGCAATGTTGCGACCGAGGACGTGGTGTATATGCTCGAAGGCATGGGGATCAGCACCGGCGTCGACATGGACAAGCTGATCGCCGCCACCAACGGCGTCGCATCGCTGCTCGGCCGCCCGCCGGTGAGCCGCGTCGTCAATGCGCTAAACGCGAAGAATAAGCGCGTCACTGGCACAACGTCATCCTGAGAGCCTGGCCGCGTAGCCGCGCGCCTCGAAGGATTTGCCACGCCGCGCGCCGTCGCCCTTCGAGGCTCGCTGCGCTTGCGCCTCATGGTGACGGCTAATTGCGCCTATCGCACGCTTCCCGCCCTATCACCAGATCCGGCAGCCAGGTCGCAATTCCCGGGAAGAAGCACAGCAGCAACACGGTCAACATCATCGGTGCCGCGAACAACCCCGCACCCGGCATCGCCTGTCGTGTTCGACTAGATTTCATCGAGCCCATGTTTGAATGCAGTGCAACGGATGATGCTGCGCTGCGCCTGAAAAATGCGCGAGCGATGAACAAAATATCCGGCCTTGGGTAACAAATACGTCCTTGCGTTCGTCAGAACCTATGGCGGCGTTCGCCGCTCCCGATCGACTTCAGCAGGATGACAGCAAACATGACCTTCAGCACCCGCATTGCCCTCGGCGTGTCCGCCGCCGCACTCTCGCTCAACCTCGCGCTCGCGCCCGCTGCCTTCGGCATGGACAAGGCGGACACCATGAAGAAGGACACGATGTCCAAGGACAGCATGAAGAAGGATACGATGGCGAAGGACGGCATGAAAAAGGACGACGGCATGCACAAGGACAGCATGACCAAAGACGGCATGTCGAAAGACAGCATGAAGAAGTAAGCCCCGACGCCGGGCGCGCCCGTCCTCGAACGGACGGGCCGCCTGGACGCGTCGTCCCGCGCGTCAGGCGTCGTCGGCGAGCCAGTGCAGCGTCGCGCGAAAGCTGACGCTGCGGCTGCCGACCAGCGATGTGCCGAACACCTCGGAGCGATCGTCGGCGAACGTGCCGCTGAATCCGGTTGAGACCTCTCGTCCGGCGAACACCGGGCGGGCGGGGGTCTCCGCATAGGGCGTGTGCTGACGCGTCAACAGGTCACCCTTCCAGTTGCCGTCGCCGACGGTGTAGTCGCCGACCGACCAGAAATACGGATCGCCGCCGAGCAGCTTGCCGTCGCGCAGGATGATGATCCCGTTGGCCCAGGCGCGGACCCCGTCGAGCATCCGGATGTGGATCGAATACAGCCCGTTTCTCATCTGTGCGCCCAACGGTCCTGTTCCAATTTACCGCTGCGAGTGGTTCGCGTAAACGACGATTGGGAGCCTCAGTCGAGCAGGAAAGGGGCGGTTCCGGTCGCGACGGGGTTGCGGGGCATGGTTGTGATGACCGCCTGTTCTGTCTAGAACGGAGCCTCGCTCGCGACCGACGTCGACCCTTCCGAGGACAATCCCGATGCCATTCGCTTCCCGCGCCGGCGCCACGCTGGCCTTCGCACTCGTCGCGGCGCTCACCGCAACCGCGACCCTGACAACGAGTACCCCCGCAATGTCCGAGACCGCCAAAACCGTCACCACGCCGTCCGGCCTTAAGGTCGAGGATTCACAGGTCGGCACCGGTGCGTCGCCCGCGCGCGGCCAGATCTGCGTGATGCACTACACCGGCTGGCTGTACGAGAATGGCGTCAAGGGCAAGAAGTTCGACTCGTCGGTCGATCGCAACGAGCCGTTCGAATTCCCGATCGGGATGGGCCGCGTGATCAAGGGCTGGGACGAGGGGGTTGCGAGCATGAAGGTCGGCGGCAAGCGCACGCTGATCATTCCGGCCGAACTCGGCTATGGCGCCCGCGGCGCCGGCGGCGTGATCCCGCCGAACGCCACCCTGATCTTCGAGGTCGAACTGCTCGGCGTGAAGGGCTGACCCCTGCGATAGCATCGGCAGCCGCTCGCCATGCGGGCGGCTGGCGCGTTTTCGGCATTACGGGCGGCCGCAATACACCAGGATGTTGCCGGCGCTGGTGCCGCAGGTCGCGGTGAGCACGCCTTTATCGACCCGCAATGTATCGGCGAAGCGGGCCCGGCTGCCGCTGACGCAGATCGCGGACAGCAGCGTGTCGCCGGATTCGCACGACACCGGGCACCCGTCCGAGGCGCAGGTCGCCGAGGCCAAAGTCTTCACCGGACTGACCGGGACGGCCGCTGACTGCTCGGTCGCAACGCCGGACGAGGCTTCCTCGTGCTTTGAGCTCTTGGCGGCGAATATGATCACAGCGGCGGCAATCAGCGCCATGGCCAACGTCGGGAGTTTCATGGTCAACCTCATTCCTTGAAATAGCGTCACGCTAGGAACCAGATCAGCATAGTCCTGCGCAATGGAATTGGAAGTGATTGCTACCAAAGGCGTTAAATCCCAACAAACGTGCTACCGGATGGTACCATTGTCCGAATTGCACTTCACCTGCATCTGATCGTCCGACGCCTACGCATGGCGTTCGGCCGATTGTTCGCGTTCAAGAGATTCGTGTCCGAAGTGGCAGATGAATACCCAGCCAGATACCACCGAGATTGACCCCGCCGATCACCATTTGCTCGACCGCATTGCGCATGTGACGCTGCGGGCCGGGGCGATTTTGGCGCAGAGCGGCGCCTCGGTCCGCGTCGTGCATGAGGGTGCGCGGATGATTGCAGGTGGCCTCGGCGTCGAGGTGCTGGGGATACGTTCCGGCTATGCCTCGTTCGAAATCACGCTGGCGCGCGACGAACGCACCCTCACGCGGATGATGCAGATCGGCCCGCACGGCGTGAACCATCGGCTCGATTTCGCGGTCCGCAATTTGGTGCTGCGCGCCTCGCACGGCGGCATGACTCCGGAACAGATTGAGAGCGAACTCGACAGTCTGCAACTCGACACGCCGAGGCATCCGCCATGGCTGGTGGCGATCGCGACCGGCGCGGCCTGCGCGGCGTTCGGCCGGCTGCTCGGCGCCGACTGGCTGTCGTTTGTGCCGATGCTGGCGGCGGCGAGCATCGGGCAGGGAATCCGGCACTGGTTGCTCGGGCATCGCACCAATGTTTTCGTTGTCGCCGCGATCGTCGGCTGCGTCGCTGCGACGCTCGGCGGCCTCGGCGCGCGTCTGGTCGGGAGCGGCACGGTCGAACTGGCGATGATGGCGTCGATCCTGCTGCTGGTGCCGGGCGTGCCGTCGACCAATGCGCAGACCGACGTACTGGACGGCTACCCGACGATGGGCAGCGCACGGGCCGTCTGGGTGATCATGATCATGGTGTTCGCGGTCACCGGGCTGTGGCTGGCTGAATTCGTGCTGAGGATTCCCGCGTGATCGACGATCTGATTTCCATGCTGCCTTATCTGGCGCATCAGGCCGCGTTCGGCGCGGTGGCCGCGGCCGGTTTCGGCGTGCTGTTCAATTTTGGTGGCCGGGCGCTGTTCTGGTGCGCGGTTGCCGGCGCGCTGGCGCTCGGCATCCGCACGCTCAGTCAGAAGACCGGCGCCAGCCTCGAGGCCGCGACCTTCCTTGCGGCGATCGGTACCTCCTGCATCGCGATCCTGTCGCGGCGCTGGCTCGGCGTCGCCTGCCACGCCATCGCGCTCGCCGGCTGCATCCCGATGGTGCCGGGTGCTTTCTTCGGTCAGGCGCTGCTCGGCTACATGGCGGTCGCGGCCGACACGTCCGGCCAGTCGGTCGCGCAACTCGTCGCGTCGGCCCAGGCCTTTATCCGCGTGATCTCGATCGTCGGCGCGATCGGCGCGGGGCTGGCGATCCCGGCCTATCTGTTGCGAAGCCGGCAGTTCTGAGAGAGGCTGTCGCGCCGGCCGCTGCCCGCGAGAGACCATCGATGAAAATCGCCTTCGCCATCGTCACCTTGTTTTCCGCCGGCGGTCTGCAGCGAGACTGCATGGCGATTGCCGCGCGGCTGGCCGCGCGCGGCCATGACGTGACGATTTTCACCGAACGTCGCAAGGGCGAAATTCCGCCCGACCTCCACGTCGAACTGCTGCCCAACCGGAAGCTCAGCAATCACCGCCGCGACCTGAAATTCGCTGAGGCCGTGCTGCAGCGATGCGAGGGCCAGTTCGACCGCGTGGTCGGGTTCGGCAAGCTGCTTGGTCTGGACGTGCTGTATTGCGCCGATCCGTGTCTCGCCGCCCGCCGGGTGGGCTGGCTGTCGAAATGGAGTTCGCGCCGTCGGATTCAATTGCTGCTCGAAGCCGACAGCTTCAAGCAGGGGCAGAACACCATTTGCCTGCTGTTGAGCGACAATCAGGTGCGCGAGTTTCGCAGCGCCTGGTCGACCGAACCCGACCGTATCGAAGTTCTGCCGCCGACCATCGATCTCGGCCGGCGGCATTCCGAGTTTCGAACCGACGGCACGCGCGAGCGGATCCGCGCCAGCCTGGGCGTCGCTCCGACGGATCAGCTCTGGCTTGCGATCGCGAACCAGCCCAACGTGAAGGGACTCGATCGCACGCTGACAGCGATGAAAGAGTTCGCAACGGTCCGGCTGGCGATCGCCGGAATCAAACAGGGCAGCAAGCAGGCGACGCAGGTGCTTGGCTGGGCGCGCAGCGTCGGCGTCGCGGATCGCGTTCAGTTTCTCGGTTTCCGCGCCGACGTTCCCGAACTGATGGCCGCTGCCGATCTGCTGGTTCATCCGGCGCGCTACGACACCACCGGAACCGTCATCCTCGAAAGCCTGATCAACGGCCTGCCGGTGATCACCACGGCCGAGTGCGGCTACGCCCCCCACGTCGCCAAGGCCGATGCGGGGTTTGTCGTTCCGAGCCCGTTCGCGCAGGAGACGCTGACCAGGGCATTGGCGGCAGCATCGGACACCCAGCGCGACCACTGGAGCCGGAATGGCGTCGCCTACGGTGTTGCGGAAGAGCTTTACCACGGGCTCGACAGGGCCACGGACATCATTGCTGACCCGGAGTTTCTGTCCGTCCGCTGATTTGAGATTGTTGTTCGGGAGTGCGTCTGTTCATCCTCATGACTGAGTGAGAGCCGCTGTGACCTCTGTGATTGAACGGCTGACGGCGCGGCTGCGCCGAGCGTTCCGCGTACGCCGGATCTCGTTCGACGGCTTCACGCTGGTCGGTTACCGCCATGGCGTTCCGAAGAGCATGACCCACGCATTGTTGGCCGGGGACTACGAAAATCCGGAGCGCCACGCCATCAAGGGTGTCGCGCGGCCGGGCGATCGCGTGGTCGACATCGGCGCTTGCATGGGTGTCGTGTCGCTGACAGCCGCGCGAATCGTCGGCGCAGAGGCGGTTGTGGCGTTCGAGCCCAACCCGGCCGCGGCTATCGTGGCCGCCGAGAACTTCGCGCTCAACAATCTTCCGGTGAAGATCGAGCATGCCGCGGTCGGCGTCGCCGCCGGTTGGGCGACGCTCACCGTGGGCAGCTCAAGCTGGCTCGGCGCCGCGATCGGCGGCGGCCATGCGACCACGATCGAGGTGCCGGTGTGTGCGATCGGCGATGTCATTGCGCAATATCGCCCGACCATTCTGGTGCTCGACGCTGAAGGTATGGAAGTCGACATCCTGCCGGCCTGTCCGATGGGCGGTCTGCGAGCGGTGGTGGCTGAGTTTCACCTGTCGTCGCTCGGGCCCGACAGCATCGAAGGGCTTCGGCGCCATCTCCGCGCAGAAGGATTTCAGCGCGACGCGCAGCTGAGTGAAGCCGGTGATCTGGTGTGCACTGAGGCCTGGACGCGCGAAGTTCGGACGACTTGATCAGGGGGCTGTCCGAGTCTAGGACAGCGGTTCGTGTACGGCGCGGCTGGCCATGGCGCGCGCCATGCAATCCGCGCCGAAATGCGCATCAGGACGAGTGGCAGGCGACACCATGCCGAAGGCGCTGAGCGACTACACGTGGGCGGATTGGAAACGGCTCCGTCCGCTGGCGCACCGACTCAAGACCGTGCGCTATCAGTGGATCGACCGGCGGTATCGGAGAAAACCCGCGCTGGTCGGCGATCCCGCCGCGGTGGCGCGGGACATCGCCGGCCGCAAGGTGCTCGTCACCGTCGCCTATATGGACCCGGAGGCGATCGACCTGCAGGCGACGCTGCTGCGCCATTTCTTTCCGGATGCGCTGTATGTCGTGGTCGACAATTCGCCGGATGACGACATCGCAAGGCAGATCGCGCGCGTCGCCGCCGCGCGCAGCGTGGCCTATCTGCGCGCGCCCGAAAACCCATGGAAGAAGAGTAGCCGTTCCCACGGCATCGCGCTGAACTGGGCCTGGCACAATGTGATCCGGCCGGGGGCGCCGGAGGCGTTCGGGCTGCTCGATCACGATCTGTTTCCGACCGCGCCGGACGATCCATTCGCTCCGCTTGCGACGCAGGACTTCTACGGCTATGTGCGCGCCGCCGAGCCGCCCAATGGATGCTGGTATCTATGGCCCGGTTTTTCGATGCTGCGCTTTCATGCGGTACAGCACCTCGACCTTGATTTCGGGCAGGACTGGTTTCTCAATCTCGACACCGGCGGCGGAAATTGGGAACCGCTGTACAGCCGCTACGATCTCGACAGGCTGGCGCAATCTCCGTCGCGCTTCGTGCCGTATCGCGACGGGATCGGAACCTATGAGGGGCCGCTGCAATGGTGCGGTTCGTGGCTGCACGAAGTCGGTCAGATGGGCAAGCCCGATGTGATGCGCGACAAGCGCCGCGTCGTGAAGGACATCCTTTCGCCGCATCTGGAAGCGGCGAGGGGGGAGATCGTCGCAGCATGACATCGACCGATGCACTCTGCTTAGCTCGCCGCCGTGCGACGGCAGAGGGTGGCCGTTGATCGCCTGCCTGAGAACGACCAACGGCGTCGTTGTTATGGTCACAGAAGATCGACCAAGCCGGACGATCGCGGCGAGCCGCGATCGTCGACGTCGGACTTAGTAGGTGCGCGCTTCGTGGCTCATTGAGGTCGCCGAGATCTCGCGCGACAGGGACGTCACCTGGAAGATCGCGGAAGCTCCGACCAGAATGTAGACGATCCGCGAGGCGAGGGATGAAGTCGCGGTTTCGGCCGAGCCGTTGCCGAGGATGGCCGACACCAGGTCGAAGTCGAACAAGCCGACCAGACCCCAGTTAACGCCGCCGACGATGATGAGCAGGAGCGTAACGATATTGATGATTCGCATTGTGTTCTCCGGTTGGGACTACGTCGAAGAACAACCGCGTTAAAGAACCGTTCCGCTCGAGGGTAAGTATTCAGGCGCGACAGGCGACGTGCCGCACGGAGTATGCGCCACGTCGTATCATTTGAGATGCATGCCGCGTCGAGCGGGGTTAGCTCAGCTTGCGGTAGGTGACATGCGCGGTCGCGAATGGAATGCCGGCGCGGCCGGCGCTGCCGCGCACCATGCAGGCGTTGTCGTCGATCCGGTAGAACCAGTCGTCGAAATTGAGCTTGGTGGTCGAACCGTCCGGCTGCGGCGTTTCGCGGGTGTACTCCCAGTGGAAGGTGCAGCCGGCCTGTTCGCCCTTGGCCTCGCCGTCAAGCGTAGGCTCTGCGCCGCTGTAGCTGCCCGGCGCGAGCTTGCGGATGGTCCAGTGCAGCGTGTCGACGTGGCCGTCGTCGAACCGGTAGGTCTCGGTGAAATGCACCGACTGGGTCTGCTCGTCCCATTTGCCTTCGGCCTCGATCGTGCTGCGCTTCTGCAGCCCGCCGATCAGGCTCTCCAGCACGCCCCAGCCTTCCAGCCGGCCGTTGAAGAATTCCTCGGGCAGGAACGCGGGCGTCGTGCCCTTGAAATCGTCGATGGACATAGTGGTCTCCTCTGTTGCCGGAGAGGAACCCGCATCGGCCGACGCTGTTCCGGCGCCGCTGCGATCTATTCAGGAACGAATGCGTCCACGGGCGCTTTGAGCCAGCGCGCTGCGATCCCACAGCCCCCGTCACTGCCGAATGAGCATTCGATGTCCGTAGCGAACTCCGTCGCGTATTTGCCGACCGACACGTTGAAGCCCGTCGCACACGACGTCTGGATCGTCGACAGCGGCCCGCTCAGCGCGATGGGGCTGGAGGTTCCGGTGCGCATGACGGTGGTCCGGCTGGCCTCGGGCGAGGTCTGGCTGCATTCGCCGACGTCCTGTTCCAATCATCTGAAAGCCGCGATCGAGCGTCTCGGGCCGATTGCGCATCTCGTCGCGCCGAACATCGCGCACTGGCAGTTTGTGAAGGGCTGGAAAGACCGCTGTCCGGACGCGAAGACCTGGGCCGTCCCGGGCCTGCGGAGGCGCGCGCCGGTCATCAAGTCGGGCGTGGTGCTGGACCAGGACCTCGGCGAATCGCCGCCGGGCGCATGGGCCGCCGATCTCGATCAGTTGCTGATCACCGGCGGCTTCGGCGTCAACGAAGTCGCGTTCTTTCATCGCGCGACGAAGACGCTGATCCTGACCGATTTCGTCGAGAACCTCGAGCCCGCGAAGCTCGGCCCGGTGGCCGGTCCGCTGGCGTGGCTGGCGGGTGCGACGGCGCCCGACGGCATGGCGCCTGCGCATTATCGCTTTGCGATGAACCGGCGCCGCGACGCCGTCAGAGACACCGCGCGCCATCTGCTGGGGTGGACGCCGGAGCGCGTGATCTTCGCCCACGGAAGCTGGTTCGAAACCAACGGCGCCGCGCGCCTGCGCCATTCGCTGCGCTGGCTGCTGGACTGAGGCACGCCGCCATTGCGGCCGAAGCGCGGGCGGACGGAGACCTGGTCGTCCCTGCGCGTCGCAGCGCACGGGCGCGGTGTGGAGAACGCGAAAGACACTTGACCCTGCGTCTCATCTGCGGCCTCTGCCGCCGGCGCCGTCTTGAATTCCCTCTGAAAGGTTGCGCTTTGGTGCGCCGGAAACAGGGGGATCAGTATGCGGTTATGGGTTGGCGCGGTTTCGGCCGCATTGCTGCTGTCGGGTTGCGCGTCGGTGACCCGCGGCACCACCGAGAACATTTCGATCGCCAGCACGCCGTCCGGTGCGCTGGCCAATGTCGCAGGGACCGATGCCCCGTTTTCCTGCGTCACGCCGTGCGTTGTCGAAGTGAGCCGCAGCGCCGACATCACCGTCAGCATCAGCAAGGACGGCTACCAGCCGCAGGTGATCCCGCTCACCCGCGAAATCTCCGGTGGCGGTGGCGCCGGCTTCGCCGGCAACCTGCTGTTGGGCGGCGTCGTCGGCATGGGCGTCGACGCGGCAACGGGGGCCGCGATGGATCACAAGCCGAACCCGGTGGTGGTGACGCTGCAGCCGGTGCCTGCGGCGCCTGTCGCTGCGCCGGTGGTGAGGCATCGGAAGCAGAGGGTGCCGACGAGCTAGCTCGTTAGGCGATTAGTTTACCCTCGCCATCGGGTGACCATTTTGAACTAAGTAGCTCAGAAATCCTCTGCCTCGTTTTGTTATATGCAGCAATCCATCAGATTCTTTCTTTAACAATGCGGAGTTTTCAAGAAAATTAAGCCATTGCTCAAACGTGTAGTTGACGTACGTGGTTGAGAAGAGCAGCGCTGCTCGTTCGTATTGCTCCCTTGCACCCTCAATGTTCACTGGAGCGGAGTTCGCGAGTTGAAGTAAGATGAGTTGGCTGCCGAAAATTATGCCGTTCAGGCGTTCGAATAATCCAGCGATCATAAATCCCGCTGCTACTGTTCGCAGTGACGATATCTCTGCCGTTTTGTCGACTTGTGTCGGCACTTTCTCATCGATGATCTGGCGACCTTCAGCTATTAGGTCTTGAGAAATATAGCCGGTGATCTCCTTGGTGATATCATCCGCTGAGGAGGTTGTCGGTATTGCAATTTGTGTAGGAGGAGGGTCGAGCGTTACCGGCCCCACCTTTGTGATTCGGGGGAGTTGTGCGATGAGGGGGTCACGGAAATACCAAGCTGCCCAAACGATAGACGCTGGCCAAGCGATCGCCTTCGCCAATTCGATCAGAGAGTTCAAATACTGCATGCAAATATCTTCTACTCAACCGATCAATCCAAGAATTTTATGCGCGGCTAAACTTGCTCCGGACCGTGCCACTGCAAATGTATTGCGGTTGGGCCTGTTTCAAGATGAGATTCATGCCAGGAGTGGATGGCCGATCAACTGACGCCCTTACGCTACGGCGGCAGAGTCAACGTATAAAGTGCATTTGCTAGGCTGGCGATCCCAGCAGGATTCGAACCTGCAACCCGCGGAGTAGAAATCCGCTACTCTATCCAGTTGAGCTATGGGACCGTCGGGGGCTTTCTAGCACCGCCGATACAGAAAATCCGCCTCCGACACAACAGTCCGAACCAATTGCCGAGATGGCGCGTCCAAACGGTGCGGCGCGTTGTGTTCGGCGCGCCGGCACGCGAAGATGCGAATCTGATGGATCCAAGACAAGACATCGGAAGGCAGACATCGGACCGTCACGGCCATCCGGCTAGGCTGTCGTCTTCGGCCGTGGTTGGGCCCGGCCATCTGCGCGTCATTTTTCAGGCATTTTCTTCATTTTCGGAATGCGGCGGACGTTCGCCGCAGGGGAGTTGGACATGATCGGTTGGGTTCGCGCCATCACGCTTTGCGCCACGCTGGCGCTCGGGCTGGCCTCGGCACAGGCGGCCGACAAGGCCTTCAAACGCGACGAACTTGCGGATTCCGCGATCAAGCTCGAGGCTCAGATCAAGAGCGAGGCGGGGGCGATCAACAAGCCGGCGGCGAGCCTGCGCACCGACGCCGACGCCGCCTTCCGGCGCGGGGATTATCGCACCGGGCTGCAGATCATGGGCCAGATCGCCACCGTCGATCCGGCCGACGGCAGCAACTGGCTGCGGCTCGCCAAGACCGTGTTCCAGATCAAGGCGCCGACCGGTTCGGAACAGACCTTCCTACTGGAGCGCGCCTCGACCGCCGCCTACATCGCCTATCAGCGCGCCGGTAATGCCGGGGAGGAGGCCGAGGCGCTGGCGGTGCTCGGTCGCGCGATGGCCGACCGGCGGCTGTGGCGCCCGGCGCTCGACGCGCTGCGGCTGTCGCTCGATCTGCGCGAGGTCGCCGAGGTGCGCGGCCGCTACGAGAAGCTGCGCGAGGACCACGGCTTCAAGCTGCTCGACTACACCGTGGATTCGGATTCGGCCTCGCCGCGGGCGTGCTTCCAGTTCTCCGAAGACCTCGCCAAGCGCACCGACTTCGCGCCCTATCTGGCGCTGGCCGGTACCGACAAGCCGGCGCTGACCTCGGAAGACAAGCAGCTCTGCGTCGAAGGGCTCAAGCACGGCGAGCGCTACAACATCAATCTGCGCGCCGGGCTGCCGTCGACCGTCAAGGAGACGCTGCCGAAATCGGCCGAGTTCAACATCTATGTCCGCGACCGCAAGCCGCTGGTGCGCTTCACCGGCCGCGCCTATGTGCTGCCGCGCACCGGCCAGCGCGGCATTCCGCTGGTCAGCGTCAACACCCCGACGGTGTCGGTGCAGCTGTTCCGGATCGGCGACCGCAATCTGATCAACACCGTGGTCGACAGCGACTTCCAGCGCACGCTGAGCCGCTACCAGCTCGACGATCTCGGCAGCCAGCGTGGCGCCAAAGTGTGGTCGGGCGAACTCGACACCGCGACGGCGGCGCTTAATGCCGACGTCACCACGGCCTTCGCGGTCGACCAGGTGCTCGGCGATCTGCAGCCCGGCGTCTATGTGATGACCGCCGCGCCGAAGGGGCCGATCGCCAGTTCGGACGATGACGGCCAGCTCGCGACGCAATGGTTCATCGTGTCCGATCTCGGGCTCACCGCGTTCTCCGGCAATGACGGCATCCACGTCTTCGTCAACTCGCTGGCCTCGACCGACCCGGTCGGCAAGGCCGAAGTCCGGCTGATCGCCCGCAACAACGAAATCCTCGCCACCCGCAAGACCGACGAGTCCGGCCACGTGCTGTTCGAGGCCGGGCTGTCGCGCGGCGAGGGCGGGATGTCGCCAGCGCTGCTGACGGCGACCGGCGACAAGGCCGACTATGCCTTCCTCAGCCTCAAATCCAACGCCTTCGACCTGTCCGACCGCGGCGTCACCGGCCGCGCAGTGCCGGCCGGGGCCGACGCCTTCGTCTATGCCGAGCGCGGCGTTTATCGCGGCAGCGAGACCGTCTATCTCACCGCGCTGCTGCGCGACGGCCAGGGCAACGCCATCGTCGGCGGGCCGATGACGCTGGTGATCGAGCGGCCGGACGGCGTCGAATTCCGCCGCGCCGTGCTGTCCGATCAGGGCGCCGGCGGCCGCAGCCTGTCGGTGGCGCTGAACTCGGCGGTGCCAACCGGTACCTGGCGGGTCCGCGCCTTCACCGATCCGAAGGGCGCCAGCATCGGCGAAACCACCTTCATGGTCGAGGACTACGTTCCGGACCGGATCGAATTCGATATCTCGTCCAAGGACAAACAGATCAAAGCTGATGCTCCAGTGGAACTGAAGGTCGACGGCCGCTTCCTGTATGGCGCGCCGGCGTCGGGGTTGGCGCTGGAAGGCGACCTGCTGGTCGCGCCGGCCGCCGGCCGTCCCGGTTTTCCCGGCTACCAGTTCGGCGTCGCCGACGAGGAGACCACCAGCAACGAGCGCACCCCGCTGGAGAACCTGCCCGAGGCCGACGACAATGGCAGCGCGACTTTCCCGTTGGTTCTGCCGAAGCCGCCGTCGTCGACACGGCCGCAGGAGGCGCAGATCTTCATCCGGATGCGCGAGGCCGGCGGCCGTGCCGTCGAGCGCAAGCTGGTGCTGCCGGTCGCGCCGGCCAGTCCGATGATCGGCGTCAAGCCGCTGTTCGCCGACAAGAATGTCGCCGACGGCGACGCCGCCAAGTTCGAGGTCGCCTTCGTCGACCCGGACGGCGCCGCGTTGACGCGCAGCGGGCTACGCTACGAACTGCTGAAGATCGAGTCGCATTATCAATGGTACCGGCAGAATTCCTCATGGGATTTCGAGCCGGTGAAATCGACCAAGCGCGTGGCCGACGGCGATCTTTCGGTCACGCCGGATAAGCCCGGCCAATTGTCGTTCCAGCCCGAGACCGGCCGCTACCGGCTCGACGTCAAGACGGCGGACGCCGATGGTCCGATCACCTCGGTGCAGTTCGATGTCGGCTGGTACTCGGACGGTAGCGCCGACACCCCCGATCTGTTGGAGACCTCGATCGACAAGCCGGAATATGCCTCCGGCGACAGCATGACGGTGACAGTCAACGCCCGGTCCGCCGGCTTGTTGACGGTCAACGTGCTCGGCGACCGGCTGCTGACGACACAGTCGTTGACGGTGAAGCAGGGCTCGTCGCAGGTCAGGATCCCGGTCGGCAAGGATTGGGGCTCCGGCGCCTATGTGGTGACGACGCTGCGCCGACCGCTCGACGCCGCGGCGCAGCGGATGCCGGGTCGCGCGATCGGCGTGCAATGGGTCTCGATCGACAAGAAGGCGCGTACGCTTCAGGTCGCGCTGTCGCCGCCGGCGCTGGTGCGGCCGTCGACTACGCTGAAGCTGCCGGTCAAGCTCGGCGGGCTCGCCCCCGGCGAGGACGCCAAGATCGTGGTCGCGGCAGTCGACGTCGGCATTCTGAATCTCACCAATTACAAGCCGCCGGCGCCGGACGATTATTATCTCGGCCAGCGCCGCATGACCTCGGAGATCCGCGATCTTTATGGCCAACTGATCGACGGCATGCAGGGCACCCGTGGCCAGATCCGCTCGGGCGGCGATGCCGCCGGCGCCGAGCTGCAGGGCAGCCCGCCGACCCAGAAACCGCTGGCGCTGTATTCCGGGATCGTCACCGTCGGCGCTGATGGTGCCGCGGAGATCAGCTTCGATATTCCGGAATTCGCCGGCACCGCGCGGGTGATGGCGGTGGCGTGGACCGCCACCAAGGTCGGTCGCGCCACTATCGACGTCACCGTGCGTGACCCTGTGGTGCTGACCACGACGCTGCCGCGCTTCCTGCGCAACGGCGATCGCGGCACCATGGCGTTCGACCTCGACAATGTCGAAGGCGCGCCCGGCGACTTCACCATCAAGGTGACTGCCAACGGTCCGGTGAAATTGAACGGTCCTGCGTCCACAACGATGAAGCTCGCCGCCAAGCAGCGCGGTTCGGCTCAGTTGTCGGTCGAGGCCGGCGGCGCCGGCACCGCGACGCTCGACGTCGCCATCAGCGGTCCGAACGGGCTGACGCTGGCACGGCACTACGTGCTCGACGTCCGCCCCGCGAACCAGACTCTGGCGCGGCGCGCGATCCGCACGCTGGCGAAGCAGGAGAGTCTGACGCTGACGGCGGACATGTTCGCCGACCTGGTGCCGGGCACCGGCGGGGTGTCGCTGTCGGTCAGCCAGTCGACCGCGCTCGATGCTGCCACGATCCTCAAGGCGCTCGATCGCTATCCGTTCGGCTGCTCCGAGCAGATCGCCAGCCGCGCGCTGCCGCTGCTCTACGTCAACGATCTCGCCGCCGGCGCGCATCTGGCGATGGATACGAGCGCCGACGAGCGGATCAGGACCTCGATCGACCGGCTACTGGCGCGGCAGGGCTCGAACGGCTCGTTCGGGATGTGGTCGTCGGGTGGCGACGATCCCTGGCTCGACGCTTACGTCACCGACTTCCTGACCCGGGCGCGCGAGAAGAACTTCGTCGTGCCCGACGTCGCGTTCCGCAGCGCCCTCGACCGCATCCGCAACGCTGTGGTGAATGCCGAGGAGCCGGAGAAGGACGGCGGCCGCAACCTCGCTTACGGGCTCTATGTGCTGGCCCGCAACGGCGCGGCCCCGATCGGCGATCTGCGCTATCTCGCCGACACCAAGCTCGACAAGCTGGCGACGCCGATCGCCAAGTCGCAGCTCGCTGCCGCGCTTGCGCTGGTCGGCGACCGCACCCGCGCCGAGCGGGTCTATGCCGCGGCGGCCGGCGACCTCGCGCCGAAGCCGGTGATCCAGTTCGGCCGCGTCGACTATGGCTCGGCGCTACGCGACGCTGCAGCGCTGGTGTCGCTCGCCAGCGAAGGCAATGCGCCGAAGGCGACGCTGACGACCGCCGTGCAGCGCGTCGAGGCGGCGAGGGGGCTCACGCCCTATACCTCGACCCAGGAGAATGCCTGGCTGGTGCTGGCGGCGCGCGCGCTCGCCAAGGAGACCATGAGTCTCGACGTCAATGGCAGCGCATTGAAGTCCGCGGTGTATCGCAACTACAAGGCCGAGGAGGTGCGCGGCCAACCGGTTCGGATCGCCAACACCGGCGACAGCCCGGTGCAAGCGGTGGTCACCGTCAGCGGTTCGCCGGTGACGCCGGAGCCTGCCGCCAGCAACGGCTTCAAGATCGAGCGCAATTACTTCACGCTCGCCGGCGAGCCGGCCGACATCACTAAAGCGAAGCAGAACGACCGCTTCGCGGTGGTGCTGACGGTCACCGAGGCGAAGCCGGAGTTCGCGCATGTGATGATCGCGGACTATCTGCCGGCCGGACTCGAGATCGACAATCCGCATCTGGTGTCGTCGGGCGACAGCGGCACGCTGGACTGGATCGAAAACGGCCAGGAGCCGGTCAACACCGAGTTCCGCGACGACCGCTTCACCGCCGCCATCAACCGCGGCACCGAAGACAAAGCGGTGTTCACCGTGGCCTATGTGGTGCGCGCGGTGTCGCCCGGCAAATACGTGCTGCCGCAGGCCATTGTCGAGGACATGTACAATCCCTCGCGTTACGGCCGCACCGGCACCGGCGTCGTCGAGGTGCGCGCGGCGAAATGAGCGAGGCGCGGCCCAACCCCAACGTGACTGAAGCCGAGATGTCGTGTCCCGGGCGCGGTGCAGCACGCAGTGCTGCTCCGCAGACCCGGGACCCCGATTCTGCGGCCGATGTCGCCGGGGCCCCGGATCAGCAGCGCACCACGCCGCAAGGGCGGCGCGCTGCGCTGCATCCGGGGAACGGTCGCCTGTTACGAAATGCCGCCGTCGCGGTATTCTTGATCGTTGCCTTGTCGATCGGCGCCATCGCCGCTTACGTCGCCTCGCTCGGGCCGTTGCCGATCGACGAGGCGCGCAAGACCTCGGTCAGCGTGGTCGACCGTCACGGTAAGTTGCTACGCGCTTATGCGATGACCGACGGCCGCTGGCGGCTGCCGGTCGATGCGAAGACCGGCGTCGACCCGCGTTTTCTCCAGCAACTCATCGCCTATGAGGACAAGCGGTTCTGGTCGCATCACGGCGTCGACCCGCTGGCGACCGGGCGAGCGGCGCTGCAGCTCGTCACCCGCGGCCGCATCGTATCCGGCGGCTCGACCATCACCATGCAGCTCGCGCGGCTGATGGAGCCGCGGCGCGAGCGGTCGCTCGGCGCCAAGTTGCGCCAGATGGTCCGCGCCGTCGAGCTCGAGCGGAAGCTCGGCAAACACCAGATCCTCGATCTGTATCTCGCTCTGGCGCCCTATGGCGGCAATCTCGAAGGCGTCCGCGCCGCATCGATCGCGTATTTCGGCAAGGAGCCGAAACGGCTGACGCTCGCGGAGTCCGCGCTGCTGGTGGCGTTGCCGCAATCCCCCGAAACCCGCCGGCTCGATCGCCATCCCGATGCGGCGAGAGCGGCGCGCGATCGCGTTTTGGCGCGGATGGTCGAGGACGGCGTCGTCAGCGCCGAGGACGCCGCGCAGGCGAGGGCGGCGCCGGTGCTGCGCCAGCGCAAGCCGATGCCGGTGCTGGCGCCGCATTCCGCCGATCAGGCCGCCGCCTCGGTCAAGGACGCCCCGGTGATTCGGCTGACGCTCGACGCCGGGATCCAGCGCGCGTTGGAGGCGCTCGCCCGCGACCGCGCCACAGCGCTCGGCCCCGACATCTCGATCGGAATCGTCGCGGTCGACAACGAGACCGGCGACGTGCTCGCCCATGTCGGCTCGGCCGACTATTTCGACGACCGCCGCGCCGGGCAGGTCGACATGACCCGTGCGGTGCGTTCGCCCGGCTCGACGCTGAAGCCGTTCATCTACGGGCTCGCCTTCGAGGACGGCTTCGTCCATCCGGAAAGCCTGATCGACGACCGGCCGGTGCGGTTCGGCGCCTATGCGCCCGAGAATTTCGACATGACGTTCCAGGGCACGGTGACAGTCAGAAAGGCGCTGCAATTGTCGCTGAACGTTCCGGCGATCGAATTGTTGGATCGGGTCGGCTCCAGCCGATTGGCGTCGCGGCTGAAGCAGGCCGGGGCAAGTCTGGTGCTGCCGAAGGACGAAGCGCCCGGGCTGGCGATGGGTTTGGGAGGCGTGGGCGTCCGGCTGATCGATCTGGTGCAGCTTTACAGTGGCGTCGCGCGGCTCGGCAGCGTTGCCCCATTGCGGGAGATCGCCAGCAAAAACAATGGCGAGCGGGAGACTCTGCGTCTGCTGGATAAAGTCGCGGCCTGGCAAATCGGCAACGTTCTGATCGGCACGCCGCCGCCGGAAAACGCGGCCCGTAACCAGATCGCGTTCAAGACCGGCACCAGCTACGGCTATCGCGACGCCTGGTCGGTCGGATTCGACGGCAAGATCACCATCGGCGTCTGGGTCGGACGGCCGGACGGCGCTCCGGTCCCCGGGTTGATCGGCCGGGTCGCCGCCGCGCCGGTGCTGTTCGACGCCTTCGCCCGCACCGGCCAGTTGCGCGCCGCGCTGCCAAAGCCGCCGCGCGGAACGCTGACCGCCAGCAACACCCAACTGCCGCTGCCGCTGCGCCGGTTCCGCTCGGCGGGCGAGCTTGTTCGATCCGGCAACGAGCAGGCGTTGCGAATCCAGTTTCCGCTGAACGGCTCGCGGATCGACGCGCAGAGCCAGGCCTCTACCGGCGCGCTGCCGGTCAAGGTCGCCGGCGGCGTGCTGCCGATGACGGTGATGGTGAATGGCCTGTCGGCCGGCGAGATCGACGGCCGCCGCCAACGCCTGATCGCGCCGCCCGGTCCGGGCTTCGTCCGGCTCACCGTGATGGACGCAGTCGGCGCTGCAGACACAGTCGTTGTGAGAATCCAGTAGCAGCCCGGCCAACTGGTTGTCCGGCTATCGGTTTCAGCGTATGCGAAACTGATGACCGAGACCTCTCCAACGCCCCGCTTCGGCGCCCCTCGCGAGCCCAGAAATGCCATCGACCCCGGCCGCGGGCTGGTGGCGGTGCTGGATTTTGCGTCCGTCAGCCATCTGCGCGCAGTGGCGTTCTTGGTACTGGTCGGGCTGCTGTTTTTTCTGCCGGGATTCTTCAACATCCCGCCGATCGACCGCGACGAGGCCCGCTTCGCGCAGGCCACCAAGCAGATGGTCGAGAGCGATGATTTCATCGATATCCGGTTCCAGGACGAGGTCCGCTACAAGAAGCCGGTCGGGATCTACTGGTTGCAAGCCGCGGTCGTCGAAACCGCGTCGCGGCTCGGCCTGCCGCGCGCCGAAGTCCGGATCTGGCTCTATCGCGTGCCGTCGCTGGCGGGTGCGATCGGCGCGGTGCTGATGACCTATTGGGCGGCGCTCGCCTTTGTCGGGCGGCGCGGGGCGGTGATCGCCGGTCTGCTGTTGTGCAGCTCGATCTTGCTGGGTGTCGAGGCGCGACTGGCCAAGACCGACGCGTTCTTGCTGTTCACGGTGACCGCCGCGATGGGCGCGATGGCGCATGTCTATCTCGCCTGGCAGCGCGGCGACGACCGCTACCACTCCTGGATCACGCCGGCCATTTTCTGGACCGCGGTCGCCGCGGGCATTCTTCTCAAGGGCCCGCTGATCCTGATGTTCATCGCGCTGACGGTGGCCGCGCTGGCGTTTGTCGATCGCTCGGCGGTGTGGCTGTGGCGTCTGAAGCCGCTGGCCGGCGTGCTGTGGATGCTGGTGCTGGTGCTGCCGTGGTTCATCGCGATCTTCCTGCGCGCCGGCGACACCTTCTTCGCCGACTCGGTCGGCGGCGACATGTTGAGCAAGATCGCCAGTCCCAAGGAATCCCACGGCGCGCCGCCGGGCCTGTATTTCCTGCTGTTCTGGGTGACGTTCTGGCCGGGCGCGCCATTGGCCGCGATGGCTGCGCCTGCGGTGTGGCGTGCACGGCGCGAGCCGGGCGCGCAATATTTGCTGGCCTGGGTGATCCCGTCCTGGATCGTGTTCGAGTTGGTGATCACCAAGCTGCCGCACTATGTGCTGCCGCTGTATCCGGCGATCGCGATCATGACCGCTGGCGCGATCGAGCACAGCGTGCTGTCGCGCTCCTGGCTGACCCGCGGCGCGGCGTGGTGGTTCGCGATTCCAGTCGTCGTGCTGTCGCTCGCGATCATCGGCGCCATCATCCTGACCCGGCAGCCGGCGTTCCTGGCGTGGCCGTTCGTCGCGGCCTCGCTGATTTTCGGGCTGTTCGCGTGGCGGCTGTTCGACCAGAACCGTGCCGAAGCCTCGCTGCTCAACGCCTCGCTGGCGTCGCTGTTTCTGATGGTCGCCGCGCTCGGCGTCGTGGTGCCGACGCTGCGGCCGGTGTTCCCGAGCGTCGAGATCGCGCAGGCGCTGCGCAAGGTGGTGTGCGTCGGGCCTAAGGCCGCGGCCGTAGGCTTCCACGAGCCGAGCCTGGTGTTCATGACCGGCACCGATACGTTGCTGACCGACGGCTCCGGCGCCGCCGACTTCCTGCTCGGCGGAAGCTGCCGCTTCGCGCTGGTGGAAGCTCGCAGCGAGCGCGCATTCGCGGCGCGGGCCGAGGCGATCGGGTTGCACTACAACGTGGCGACCCGGATCGACGGCTACAATTTCTCGCAGGGCAAGCCGGTGTCGATCGCGATCTTCCGTTCCGAAGGCACGCAGTAACATGACGCCAGGCGAGGGCGGCGGGATGCGCAGCTATCCCGTGGAGCTGATCAGCTTGATCGGGCAGTCGCTGGCGCGGCTGGTCCGCGCGCCGTCGCATTCGCGGCGGGCGGTGGCGTCGCGGCGCTGGGCGCTGCACATGCTGCTGCTGTCGGCCGTGCTGGCGACGGCGATCGTGATCCTGATGGTCGCAATCGACGCCTTCGAGATCGGGCTGATGCCCAAGCGCGGCACGCCGAGCCTTTGGCCGGTCAAGATTTTCACCGATTTCGGCAAGGCCGCCTATGTGCTGTGGGCGCTGGCGGCGCTGATGATCATGGTTGCGCTGCTGCTGCCGCGGTTGCAGGGCGTGTCGCGCGCCGCGATGATCGGGATTGGAACCCGGGTTCAGTTTGTTTTTCTCGCCGTTCTCGCGCCGGTGCTCGCCGGCGAGGTGCTGAAGGGCGTGATCGGACGCGGCCGGCCGTTCGTCGGCGGCGCGGCCAATCCGTTCAACTTCGCGACCTTCTCCTGGGACGAAGCCTATTCCAGCTTGCCCTCGGGGCACGCCACGGTCGCCTTTGCGCTGGCCTTTGCGGTGTCGGCGCTGTTCCCGCGGCTCCGGACGTTCATGTTGGCGTATGCGATCGCCATCGCGGTGAGCCGGCTGGTGCTGCTGGCGCATCACCCGAGCGACGTGGTTGCGGGGGCCTTGCTCGGGACGATCGGCGCCCTGGCGGTGCGTTACTGGTTCGCCGCACGGCGGCTGGCCTTCGCGATCCGGCCGGACGGCGCGATCGAGCCGTTGCCCGGGCCGTCCTGGGACCGCGTCAAAAGGGTTGCCCGCGACGCCGTGGCCCCATAAGAAGCGGTCGCGCCGCGTGCGCCCCGGCCGCAAGTTCCAGACGGCCCCGGATTGTTCCGAATCATGCCTGAAGTCCTTACAGATTCCGATGCGCCGCCCGTGGTGTCCATTGTGGTGCCGGTGCGCAACGAGGCCGACAATGTCGGCCCCTTGATCGCCGAGATCGCTGCCGCGCTCGACGGGCGCTGGGCTTATGAAATCGTCTATGTCGACGACGGCTCGACCGACGCCACGCCGCAACGGCTGGCGGCTTTGCGGCGCGAGCGCGCCAATCTGCGCCAGATCCGGCACGCGAAGTCCTGCGGCCAGTCGGCGGCGGTGCGCACCGGCGTCCGCGCGGCGCGCGGCGCGATCGTGGCCACCCTCGACGGCGATGGCCAGAACAATCCGGCCTTCATCCCCGAATTGATCCAGGCGCTGGAACGCGGCGGCGACCGCTTCGGGCTCGCCGCCGGCCAGCGCGTCGGCCGCAAGGATACCGGCTTCAAGAAGGTGCAGTCGCGCGTCGCCAACAAGGTGCGCGACGCCATCCTGCGCGACGGCACCCGGGATTCCGGCTGCGGATTGAAGGCGTTTCGCCGCGATGTGTTCTTGGCGCTGCCGTATTTCGATGGCTTGCATCGTTTCCTGCCGGCGCTGGTGCGCCGTGAAGGCTACGACATCGTCTATGTGGACGTCGCCGACCGGCCGCGACTGTCAGGCGTTTCCAATTACGGCTTCTTCGACCGGCTGTGGGTCGGGCTGATGGATCTCGCCGGCGTTTGGTGGCTGATCCGCCGCAAGAAGGCCGTGCCGGTCGCGACCGAGGTGAACGAATGCTGATCCAATACGGGCAAGCCCTTGGCGATTATCTTTACGACGTGTTCGTCGCAAAGTTCGACTTCTGGCTCGCCTTCGGCCTGATCGCCCAATTGTTGTTCACCGCGCGCTTCGTCGTGCAATGGATTTCCAGCGAGCGCGCCGGAAAGAGCGTCGTGCCGATGGCGTTCTGGTTCTTCTCGATGGGCGGCGGGCTGATGACGCTGGTCTACGGCATCGCCAAGCGCGAGCCGGTGATCATTCTCGGCCAGTCGATGGCGACGGTCATCTACGTGCGCAACATCATGCTGATCATCAAGTCGCATTCGCGCGGGTCGGAAACGCTGTCGAAGTGAACGCTGTCGAAGTGAACCTGGAGCTTTTCCGGTTCTGATGGAGTCAGAACCGGGGCTCCATCTTTTTGTTCTGACGCGTTTGCTTCACGCGAACCGGTGTCCACTTCGCTCGAAAACGCTATAGCGAATTTCAACGCAGCGACACGTTGAAGGCCTCGAAGCCGCGTGCGAGATCGGCCTTCAGGTCGTCGACGCTTTCGAGGCCAACATGGAGCCGCAGCGCCGGCCCGCCGGGATTCCATGTCGTCGCCGTGCGATAGGACGCGCAGTCGAACGGGATGACAAGGCTCTCGAAGCCGCCCCACGAATAGCCCATGCCGAACAGCTTGACGGTGTCGAGCAGGGCGTCGACCGCCTTTTGCGGGGCTGGCTGCAGCACGATCGAGAACAAACCGGACGCGCCGGTAAAGTCGCGCTTCCAGATCGCGTGTCCCGGATCGCTCTCCAGCGCCGGATGCAGAACCCGCTGCACCTCGGGCCGTTCGCCGAGCCAGCGCGCCATCTCCAGACCGGACTGCTGATGCTGCGCCAGCCGCACCGCGAGCGTGCGCAGGCCGCGCAACGCCAGGAACACATCGTCAGGTCCGGCGCAGACGCCGAGCAGGCGGATCGCGTCTGCGATCTTCGGCCACGCCGTCTTGTTGGCGGCGATCGTGCCGAACATGATGTCGGAATGGCCGCCGATATACTTGGTGCCGGCCTGGATCGAAATATCGACGCCCTGCTCGAGGGAGCGATGATACAGCGGGGTCGCCCAGGTATTGTCGTCGATCACCAGCGCGCCATGCGCGTGCGCGACCGCGGCGATCGCCGGAATGTCCGGCATCTCGAAGGATTGCGAGCCTGGCGCCTCGACCATCACCACGGCGGTGTTCGGCCGGATATGGGCGGCGATGCCGGCGCCGATCAGCGGATCGAAATAGCTGGTCTCGATACCGTAGCGTTGCAGCATTTGGTCGCAGAGCAGCCGCGTCGGGCGGTAGGTGTTGTCACAAACCAGGACATGATCGCCGGCCTTGAGCACCGCGAGCAGGGCGGTCGAAATCGCGGACACGCCGGAAGGCGTCAGTCCGACGCCGGCGCATTGCGGACCTTCCAGCTCGATCAGCGCCTGCTGCAAAGCCTTTGTGGTCGGCGTGCCGTGACGCCCGTACGAGTACTCGCCGCGATGTGCATGCAGGTCTTCTGCGGTCGGGTAAAGCACGGTCGAACCGCGCACCACCGGAGGATTGACGAAACCCTTCTGCGCCTTGGTGTCGCGCCCCGACGTCACGAGCCGGGTCTGCGGGCTGAGCGACGGTTGTGTTCCGTCGTGATTGGAAGGATCCATGGGGGCTCGCTGATGAATTTTCCGCCGTTGAGACTGCGCGCGATCGGCGCGGCGGCTGCGTAACGATATGTCTAATAGCAGCTTTGGGAAGACGGCCGTCAACCCCTTGACCCGGCGTTCAACTCGTTCTGTGATGCAACCAAGCTGTCTGGACGCCGTGCGGAGGGACTCGCGCAGATGTCGAACCGGGGTGATCCCTCATGGAGCCGCAGCTATGGCCACGCGATCTTGATGCGCCGATCGACCGGCTGCTCCTGGCGCCAGCCTCGCAACCAGACACAAACCCTTCCAATGCCGACTGACGCGGCAGGACATCCTTGAAAGGCTTTTCGATGAAACGTGTATCTCTCGCTGCTGCCGTCGCCATCACCGCCTGCTTCGCGGCCCAGAGCGCCGGCGCCCAGACGCTCAAGACCGTCAAGGATCGCGGGTTGCTGTCCTGCGGCGTCAGCCAGGGCCTGCCGGGATTCTCGGCGCCCGACGACAAGGGCAACTGGACCGGCCTCGACGTCGATTTGTGCCGCGCCGTCGCCGCGGCGATCTTCGACGATCCCTCCAAGGTCAAATTCGTGCCGCTGTCGGCCAAGGATCGATTCACGGCACTGCAATCCGGCGAGATCGACGTGCTTTCGCGCAATACCACCTGGACGGTGTCTCGGGACACCTCGCTCGGCGTCAACTTCGCCGGCGTGAGCTATTACGACGGGCAGGGCTTCCTGGTGAAGAAGGCGCTCAAGGTCAATTCGGCGCTCGAGCTGAACAGCGCTTCGATCTGCGTGCAGACCGGCACCACCAACGAGCAGAACGTCGCCGACTACTTCAAAGGCAACAACATGAAGTACGAGGTGATCGCCTTCGCCAACGCCGACGAGGCGATCAAGGCCTACGAATCCGGCCGCTGCGACGTATTCACCTCCGATGTCTCGCAGCTCTACGCCCAGCGGCTGAAAGTGACCACGCCGGCCGACCATGTCGTGCTGCCGGAAGTGATTTCGAAGGAGCCGCTCGGGCCGCTGGTCCGCCACGGCGACGACCAGTGGTTCGACATCGTGAAATGGACGCTGTTCGCGCTGGTCAACGCCGAGGAGCTTGGCGTCACCCAGAGCAATGTCGGCGAGATGGCCAAGTCGGACAAGCCGGAATTGAAGCGCGTGTTCGGCTCAGATGGAAACCTCGGTGAGCAACTTGGCCTGACCAAGGATTGGGTTGCCCGCATCGTCAAGGCGACCGGCAATTACGGCGAATCGTTCGAACGCAACGTCGGCACCGGCTCCAAGCTCGAGATCGCCCGGGGGCTCAACAAGCTGTGGAACAAGGGCGGCATCATGTACGCGCCGCCGATCCGCTGACGCGCCGACCGCTGTCGATGGCGATCGAGGCCCGACCACCGCCAGCGCAGTTCGGCGCGAAACTGCGCCGGGCGCTCGGCGGTCGATCCGGCTGGAAAGGGCTGGTCGCGCAACTCCTGTTCGTGGCGACGCTATGCTGGATCGGCTACGCGATCGTCGACAACGCCCGCGACAACCTGGCGAACCAGCGGATCGCCTCCGGTTTCGGCTTCATGTCGCAAACCGCCGGTTTCGGCGTCAGTCAGACGCTGATTCCGTATTCGGAGTCCGACAGCTATACGCGGGTGTTCCTGGTCGGCCTCGCCAATACGCTGATGGTGTCGGTCATCGGGATCTTCTTCGCGACGCTGATCGGCTTCCTGGTTGCGCTCGGCCGGCTGTCGCCGAACTGGCTGATCTCGCGGATTGCCGGCGGCTATGTCGAGCTGATCCGCAACCTGCCGCTGCTGTTTCAGATTCTGTTCTGGTATCTCGCCGTGCTCGGTGCACTGCCGGGGCCGAGGCAGAGCGTCACGCTGTTCGACAGCTTCTTCCTATCCAATCGCGGCATCGTGGTGCCGCGTCCGGTCGGCGAGGCCGGGCTCGACGGGTTCCTCGTTGCCCTGCTGATCGCGGTGATCGGAGCGATCGTGCTGCCGATCTATGCGCGGCGGCGGCTGTTCCAGACCGGAAAGCCGATGATCGTGTGGCCGTGGAGTCTCGGCCTGCTGATCGGATTGCCGCTGATCGCCGCCTTGATCTTCGGCAAGCCGTTCGGCTTTGAAATACCCGTGCTGAAGGGCTTCAACTTTGCCGGGGGCTCGCGGCTTGCGCCGGAATTCGTCGCGCTGACGCTGGCGTTGTCGACCTACACGGCGGCCTTCATCGCCGAGATCGTGCGCGCCGGCATCCTCTCGGTTCACAAGGGCCAGATGGAGGCGGGCGCGTCGCTCGGATTGTCGCGTGGAGCGACGTTGCGCCTCGTCGTGATTCCGCAGGCGATGCGGGTGATACTGCCGCCGCTGACCAATCAATATCTCAACCTCACCAAGAATTCCTCGCTGGCGGTCGCGATCGGCTATCCCGACCTGTTCTCGGTGTTCGCCGGCACCACGCTGAGCCAGACCGGGCAGGCGATCGAGGTGATCTCGATCACGATGGGCGTGTATCTCCTGATCTCGCTGATCACCAGCGCGCTGATGAGCCTTTACAGTTGGCGGATCAACAGGAGCATGGGCGCATGAACGAACCTCGTTCGACCACGCCTGCCTTCGTGCGATCCGAGATGGTGCCCGAACGCGCCGCGCCGGTACGAACCACCGGATTCGTCGGCTTGGTCGGCGGACGTCTGTTCAGTTCGCCGACCAACATCCTGCTGACGATCGTCGGCGCGCTGCTGCTGTATCTGACCATCGTGCCGAGTGTGAAGTTTCTGCTGGTCGACGCGGTTTGGACCGGTAGCAACCGCACCGATTGTCTGGCCGAGACGCTGCATCGCGACGTCGGTGCATGCTGGCCGTTCGTGCAGGCGAAGTTCTCGCAGTTCGTCTACGGCTTCTATCCGCAGCCGGAGCGCTGGCGCGTCGACCTGACCTTCGCGCTCGCCGCAGTGCTGCTGCTGCCGCTGCTGATCCCGCGCGCGCCGGCGAAGACGCTGAACGCCGGGTTGTTTTTCATCGCGTTTCCGGTGGTCGCGTTCTTCCTGCTGCATGGCGGCGGGCTGCACGGCTTCGCGGTGAGCTGGACCGCCGATCTGTTGTCGGGTCTGGTCGGCAGCCTCGACGAAGCGGGGACCAAGCTCACGCGCGGCGGCGTCATTGCGGTCGCCTTCGGCAAGCCGGTGCTGTGGATCGCCACCGCGCTGTCCTGGCTGATCGCGCCGCTGGTCTGGCTGCGTGACTGGATCCAGGCGTCCGGTCAGCCGGTCTGGGTCGATCTCGGCCTGACGGCGGTGATCGTCACAGCGCTGGTTTTGTTGATCGGCGGAGGCCTGCGCAATGGCGCGCGCGCGCCGCTGATGTCGCTCGCGCTGTTCGCCGGCATCGCCTTGGTGATCGCGGTGCTGCGGCTCGACCGCGGCGGGCTGCCGATCGTCGGCACGCGGCAGTGGGGCGGCTTGCTGGTGACGCTCGTCGTGTCCGTCACCGGCATCGTCGGCTCGATGCCGATCGGCATCGCGCTGGCGCTCGGCCGGCGCTCGACGATTCCGCTGATCCGGCTGTTCTGCATCGGCTTCATCGAATTCTGGCGCGGCGTGCCGCTGATCACGGTGTTGTTCTTCGCGACCTACATGCTGCCACTGTTCCTGCCCGGCAACTTCACCATCGACGGATTGCTGCGCGTGCTGATCGGCATCGCGCTGTTTGCCGGCGCCTACAACGCCGAAGTGGTGCGCGGCGGGCTGAACGCCATTCCGCGCGGGCAGGGGGAAGCGGCGAGCGCGCTCGGGCTTTCCTACGCGAAGACCACCGGGCTGATCGTGTTGCCGCAGGCGCTGCGCCACGTCATTCCGGGCCTCGTCAACAGCTTCATCGCGCTGTTCAAGGACACCTCGCTGGTGTCGATCGTCGCGCTGTTCGATCTGCTCGGCCAGCTCCGCGCCGCCTTCGCCGATCCGACCTGGTCGACGCCGAACACGCTGTTCACCGGCTTCGCCTTCACGGGGCTGATCTACTTCGTGTTCTGCTTCGGCATGTCGCGCTATTCGTTGTTCGTCGAGCATCGGCTCAATGCCCACCGGCGCACCTGACAAAGGATCCAGTTGATGGCAGAGAAACCGGTCGTCTCGATCGCGGGGCTGAACAAGTGGTACGGCGATTTCCACGTGCTGCGCGACATCAGTCTCGACGTCGGCCGCGGCGAGCGCATCGTGATTTGCGGACCGTCGGGGTCGGGCAAGTCGACCCTGATCCGCTGCATCAACGCGCTCGAGGAATTTCAGGAAGGCCGCATCGTGGTCGACGGCATCGAACTCGGTCCGAGCCTGAAGCATGTCGATGCGATCCGCCGCGAAGTCGGCATGGTGTTTCAGAGCTTCAATTTGTTTCCGCATCTCACGGTGCTGGAGAATTGTACGCTGGCGCCGATCTGGGTGCGCAACATTCCCAAGAAGGACGCCGAGGCGACCGCGATGAAATATCTCGAGCGGGTCCGGATTCCCGAAAAGGCCGGCAAATATCCGGGGCAGATTTCCGGCGGCCAGCAGCAGCGCGTCGCGATCGCGCGGGCGTTGTCGATGAATCCGAAGGTGATGCTGTTCGACGAGCCGACCTCGGCGCTCGATCCCGAAATGGTCAAGGAAGTGCTCGACACCATGGTCGACCTCGCCGACGAGGGCATGACCATGCTTGTGGTGACTCACGAGATGGGCTTCGCCAAGCAGGTCGCCGATCGCGTGGTGTTCATGGACGCCGGGCAGGTGATCGAAGCCAACGCGCCGGAAGAGTTCTTCGCCAACCCGCAGCACGCGCGGACGAAACTGTTCCTCAGTCAGATCCTGCGGTGAGACTGATCGGCTTTCTCGCGCTGCCGTCTATCAGATTGCGCTGGACGCCGAAGAGTAGCGCTTGAGGCGTTTGCCGTCGTTTGCCGAGAACTGGCCGAACACTTGTCTGACGCGATCGGCCGGCGTCACGTCGTCGGCGAAGCTGCGCTCATGTCGGACGTTCGCGATCGCCGCGCGTGGCGCGTACAACGTGCTGTCGTAGATGGCGTCGTTGAACCGCGGCGGGCCTTCGCCGAACACCGCGTCGATGATCACCAGCAGCGCCAGCAAGGCGGGTCCGACGGAGACGAAGTATCTGAAGACGGGCATGACGCGCTCCTTGTTGGCGCAAGGAAACGTCGGCAGCGATGAAGGTCGGGTTGATGATGCCGCCGTTCTTTCAGGTGCGGTTCCCGTTCGGTTAACCGGATCGCGACAATGCGCCGGGTGCCGGCAACGCCTCGTGCTGATCTGTCAAACAGCCAAGGCAAATCAGTCTCGCGGCGCCGAAGCGTCCGAGCTTTGCACCCGTCGCTTCACAGCGAGGGGTGGGGGCGCGCCGCGTGGCGCGAAGGTGGTGAGTTTTCGCGATGGCTGCGAACCATCGCGCAACGCCTCGTCGGCGCGCCCACCGAGGCGGTTTTGGGCGTCGGGACCGTTCTTCCGGGTGCGGGGAGCACGGGGATTTCCCCCGCCTCGGGCGCCCCGTCCAGCCACGAAAGCGGCAGCCGCTCGTAGTAGCGGCGGACGGTGACCTTCTGCCTCCCGGACGCGTGCTTGCGAGGCACAACGCGCGGGACGCCGCGTCCAGCCGACATCGCCAGCCAAGCTGGCGTCGCCGGGTTATCACTCCGGCCGGTGATCCAGCCATCGTGATCTGTCCCGCTATCCGACGCCTCGCGAAGCGCCCCTCACGGACAGGACGATGCGGACTATAGTCCTTATAGGAATGTTGTCAAGGCTGGCAGCCCGGATGGAGCGCAGCGAAATCCGGGGCAACGCCTGCGCCCTGCATCACGCGATCGGGAGGTTACTCCGCCAGCCCTCGATTTCGCTTCGCTTCATCGAGGCTACGGGACGGCCTCTTGTTCGTCATTCCGGGGCGTGCGCAGCGCGAACCCGGAATCCATAACCACCGCGGTCGGAGTTCGCGCGGGGCGGTTGCGACGCTGCCCGCCATAGCGAACGCCAGGGAGTATGGATTCCGGGTTCGCGAGCTGCGCTCGCGCCCCGGAATGACGGAGAGTTGTTACGTCGGCTGCTGCCGCTCACACCGCCTCGAACGGCACCGCGATCTTGCTCTTCGTTTCCATCCACTCCGGCACAGGGAGGTTCTTGCTGCGCATGAAGTCCGGATTGAACAGCTTGGACTGATAGCGGCTGCCATAGTCGCACAGAATGGTCACGATGGTGTGGCCTGGGCCGAGCTCCTTCGCGAGCCTGATCGCGCCGGCGACGTTGATGCCGCTGGAGCCGCCGAGGCAGAGGCCTTCATGTTCGAGCAGGTCGTAGACGATCGCCACCGCCTCGCTGTCGGGGATCTGGTAGGCGTCGTCGATCACCGCGCCGTCGAGATTTGCGGTGACACGGCCCTGGCCGATGCCCTCGGTGATCGACGAGCCTTCCGACTTCAGCGCGCCGTTCTTGTAGTAGTTGTATAGCGCCGAGCCGAACGGGTCGGCGAGCACGGCGCGGATCGCGGGGTTGTGCTGCTTCAGCCCGATCGAGACGCCGGCCAGCGTGCCGCCGGAGCCGACCGCGGCGACGAAGCCGTCGACCTTGCCGTCGGTCTGCTGCCAGATTTCCTCGGCTGTGGTCTCGATGTGCGCCTGCCGGTTAGCGACGTTATCGAACTGGTTGGCCCAGATCGCGCCATTGGGCTCGCTCTTCGCCAATTGTTCGGCGAGGCGGCCGGACAATTTCACGTAGTTGTTGGGATTGGCGTAGGGGACGGCGGGCACCTCGATCAGTTCGGCGCCGCACAGCCGCAGCATGTCTTTCTTTTCCCGGCTCTGGGTCTCCGGGATCACGATCACGGTGCGGAAGCCGAGCGCGTTGGCGACCAGCGCCAGCCCGATGCCGGTGTTACCGGCGGTGCCTTCGACCACCGCGCCGCCCGGCCGCAAGGCGCCGCGCGCGATCGCGTCCTTGATGATGAACAGCGCTGCGCGGTCCTTCACCGATTGTCCCGGATTCATGAACTCGGCCTTGCCGAGTATCGTGCAGCCGGTCGCCTCCGACGCGCGCTGCAACTTGATCAGGGGCGTATGGCCGATGGCGTCGACGACGTCGTTCTTGATGATCATGATGTCCAGGAACTGGCATTCGGTTGCGGGACTACAACCTAAGTGACGCAGCCGTCCTGCACAAGGCAACGCTGCTGAAACGTTGCGCGTTCACGATCCCCGCTGGGTGGGTGGTCAATGCGCGACGCTCAGCTCGCCTTTGCGAACACGACCTGGCGCACGTCGATGTTGCCGGAGAGGAAGCCGGCCTCGCAATAAGCGAGGTAGTACTCCCACAGCCGGCGGAAGCGCTCATCGAAACCCAGCGGCGTCAGGTTCGGCCACGCTGCGCGGAAATTATCTCTCCACGTCACGAGAGTCTTGGCATAATCTTCTCCGAAAATGCGCTCGCGAACCACCGGTACGCCGAATTTCTCGCCGAGCGATTTCAGGATCTCGGGCGACGGCAGCATTCCGCCGGGAAAGACGTAGCGCTGGATGAAATCGACCTCGCGGCGATAGGCCTGAAAGAAGCGATCCTGGATGGTGATCGCCTGGATCCCGACCAGACCGCCGGGCAGCAGCCGGTCGCGCAATTGTGAGAAGTATCGCGGCCAGAATTGCTCACCGACCGCCTCGATCATTTCGATCGACGCGATTCTGTCGTATTGGCCGCGCTCGTCGCGGTAGTCCTGCAGCCGGATTTCAACCTTGTCGGCGAGGCCCGCGCGTTGCATCCGCTCCTGGGCGAAGTCGCGCTGTTCCTTGCTGATGGTGAGGCCGACAACGCGGGCGTCGAAATTCTTTGCGGCGTATTCGGCGAAGCCGCCCCAACCGCAGCCGATCTCCAGCAGCTTCTGGCCGGGCCTCAGGTCGATCGCTTCCGCGAGGCGCTGATATTTGTTGATCTGGGCGGCGGTGAGGTCGTGGGTGTGTTCCTCGAACAGCGCCGAGGAATAGGTCATGCTCGGATCGAGCCAGGCCGAGTAGAACGCATTGCCGATGTCGTAATGGGCGTAGATGTTGCGCCTCGCCTGGCGCTTGGTGTTGCGGTTGAACCAGTGGCGGACGATCTGCGCGAACCGCATCATCGGATTGTCGCCGAGCATCGCCTGGATCATCTCGTGATTGACGCAGAACAGATACAGGAACTGTGTCAGGTCCGGCGTATCCCAATCGCCGTTGAGATAGGCTTCGGCGATCCCGATGTCGCCGCCGTTGATCAGCCGCGAGGCGAAGGCATAGCTGTGCAGCCGCATTTCGGCGGCAGGGCCGGGCTCGGCGCCGCCCATGCGAAAACGGCGGCCGTCGGGCAGGGTGACATCCAGCGTGCCGCGTCTCAGCCGCGCACCGTACGCCAGCGCCAGCCGCACGACGCGGGGCAGGCCGGCAAGCTTCGCATTCACATTGTCGGGAGTCAGCAGCACCAGCTCAGACATTTCACTTCCATCGATCGCGCCCAGGTCGGACAGATGGATACGCTGGGCTCACGTATGATTACTATAAGCATCGTGCGGGCGTGGCGCAAAGTCGCTCGGTGGCGGCGGGGCGGGCGGCCGCGGCACGAGCCGCGCACCTTTGATCCACAACCGCAGCGCTTCCCAATGGATCGCGGCCATGATCTTCAGAGTCACCAGCGGCAGCGTGACGAACGAGCGCACCAGCGATGCGGTCGAAAGTGGCCGGCGCCGGCCATTGAAGGTGGCGGCGAGCAACGGGCCGGAGGCGTCGGTCTCGAGGATTCGCACCTTGACGGTTTCGCCGGGCGGCGCGACGCGAAAATGGTAGCGCATCGCCATCTCGATGAAGGGCGAGACATAGAACAGCTTGTCCTGCTGCTGTCGGAGACCGGCAGCGGAGAGTTCATCCGGCCGCACCGGCAGCACGTAAGAATGAATGTCGCCGAACGTGTTGCGGACCTCGTAGACGACCAGCGCGAGGCCGCCATCGGCGCCGTAACAGAAATAAACCGACAGCGGATTGAAGGTGAAGCCGAGCAGCCGCGGATAGGTCAGCAGCAACACGCGGCCGCCGGTGAGATCGACGCCCTGCGCCATTGCGCAGCGCTCGACATAGGCTCGCAGCGGCGCGCCGTCGCGTTCGCCATGGTCCTTCTCGTAAAAACTGTACATCGCGCGGCGGTTGACGCCGAACAGCGGCGTGATGCGGTCCGCCTCGGACAATCGGTCGAGGTCGATTAAAAGCGACATCACCCGATAGTTAAAGCGATGGCCGACCGGCTTCAGCCGGGCATGCATCACGTCGCCGAAATACAGCGCGGCGGCGGCGGGAGGTGGGCCGCCGGTCATCGCTGGAGCTTTGTTCGCAGGAGTCTTCATACCTATTCCGCAGCTTCCCTGACCTCAGGCGGCGGCGCGCGCCACGGCACCGGAGCGCCGAGATGGTCTGCAACCGCGAGGCCGGAGCGCAACCCGTCCTCGTGGAAGCCGTAGCCGGTCCAGGCGCCGCAGAACCAGGTCCGGCGCTGGCCCTGGATCTCGCCGATCCGTCGCTGCGCGGCAAAGGCCGCGGCAGTATATTGCGGATGGTCGCAGTCGTAGCGACCAAAGGTCAAGGCCGGATCTGGCGCAAACGGCGGGTTGAGGCTGACGAACAGTGGTTTTGATTCGTCGATTCCTTGCAGCCGGTTCATCCAATAAGTGACCGCGACGTCGTTGACAGGCGAGCCTTCGCGCTTCCAGCGCAGAAAGTTCCACGACGCCCAGGCGTGCTTGCGCTTCGGCATCAGGCGGGGGTCGCGATGCAGATAGACCAGATTGGGCGCGTAGCCGATGCTGCCGAGAATGTCGCGCTCCTCGTCGCTCGGGTCGGCGAGCATCGCCAGCGCCTGATCGCTATGCGCGCCGATTACGACGTGATCATAGACGTCGCTGCGGCCGTGGCTGTCGCGTACGATCACGCCCTTCGGCGTGCGTTCGATCGCGGTGACGGCGCTGCCGAGCCGCATCTGATCCTTGAACGCGGCGGTCAATTTCTCGACATAACGCGCGCTGCCGCCCTTCACGGTGCGCCAGATCGGCCGTTCGTAATGCAGCAGGCGATGATTGTTGAAGAAGGCGACGAAGTTCTCCGCCGGGAAGTCGAGAATCTCGGCTGCCGGCGCCGACCAGATGGCCGCGCCCATCGGCGCAAGATAGTCGGTGAGCAGACGCGGCGCGAATTTGCGACTGGTGAAATATTCGCCAAGCGACATGCCCATGAGAGCGCCCGACTTGAAATCGGCAACGCTCTGCTCGTTGAAGACCAGAATGTGCCGCAGCATCTTGAGATAAGACGGCGACAGAAGATTGCTCGGCTGCGCGAACAGCCCGCGCGCGGTCTCGAGCCAGTTCGACCCGCCGCCCTTCCATTCGAAGCGGCCGGCGTCGGCGCTGACCGCGAAACTCATGCAGCTCTCGACCGTCTCGACCCCGAGATGAGCGAACAGCGCGGTGAGATCGGGATAGTTGAGCTGATTGTAGACGATGAAGCCGATGTCGACCGGGATCGCGGTGCCGTCGTAATCGACCGTGATGGTGTGGCTGTGTCCGCCAGCGCGCAGCTCGCGCTCATAGACAGTGACGGGATATCGCGACGACAGTGCCCAAGCAGCGGCATTGCCTGCGATTCCCGTTCCAACAACTGCGACGCGCATTTTCCCAAGCCCCCTTAGCCCGCTGGTTCCCGAGATACGACGGGGCACCGCAGGAGTTTCAGCACGATGAGACGCGCTTGGACGAGAAAAGCGGGCAGGGTCGACTCACAGGCGGGCAACAAACAGATGAAATCTTTGTAAGGATTGCTGTGTTCGCGGATTGCGTCAAGTTGGGTATAACCCCAATAGAACAAGGCAAACCTTGCCGTGCGGTCGTCTCGAGCAGTCTGGCGGGGAAACACTCTGCCACCGGCTCGGCGGCCGTCAGGCCTGTGCGCCGCCAAATCCTGCAGCTAGAATAGGCGCGGGCTTCGAGAAAGCATTTCCCGTGATCGTGTTGCAAGTGACTGGCAGAAAGCGTCGTGCGCCGAAACGGACTCCGGCGCGGGGTGCGTGGCGATACGCCGCGCCCGCTGTCGGATCGCGGCCCGCATGAGCATCACGCTGCGCTACCTGCGTCGGTCCGTGAGGATGGTCGCTGCCTCGGCGCTCGTCGTCGGCGCGGGCGGCTGCATCCTGACCAAAGACCTGCCGGACCCGGCGCTCGACCTGCCGCCGCGCTACAAGGCGGCCGCGCTGACGACGGCCGACGCGCCGCCTGCGCTCGATTGGTGGCGCAGCTTCCGCTCGCCCGAGCTGACGCAATTGATGGAAGAGGCACAAACCGTCAATCTCGACATCGCCGCGGCAACCTCACGGATCCTGCAGGCCGACGCCCAGGCGCGTATCACCGGCGCGGCGCTGCTGCCCTCGCTCACCGGCAACAGCAGCGGCTCGCAGAACAAAACGTCGGGCAGCAATGTCAGCAACACCACGATCGCCGGCCGCCGGTTTTCAACCTATGCGGCTTCGCTGAGCGCGAGTTACGAGATCGACTTCTGGGGCAAGAATCGCGACGCCGCGCTGGCGGCCGAGGAAACCGCGACCGCCAACCGGTTCGATCGCGATGTCGTCGCGCTGACGACGATGGCGAGCGTCGCCAATGCCTATTTCCAGGTGCTGGCCTCGCAGGATCGAATCCGCACCGCGCAGGAGAATATCGCCAGCGCGCAGCGTATTCTCGACGCCATCAAACAGCGGCTGGCCGCCGGCACCGGCAGCGACCTCGATGTCGCGCAGCAGGAGAGCGTGCTCGCCAACCAGCGCGCCGCCGTGCCGCTGCTGCGAGTGACGCTCGCGCAGAACATCAACACGCTGGCGACGCTGGTGTCGCGTCCGCCGGAAGCCGTGAAGATCCTCGGCGGCTCGCTCAACAGACTGAGCTCGCCGCTCGTGACGCCGGGGATGCCGTCCGAGCTGCTGACCCAGCGACCGGACATCCGCCGGCAGGAGGCGCAGCTCGCCGCCGCCACCGCCAATGTCGGCAGCGCGCGGGCGCAGTTCTTCCCGAGCATCCAGCTCACCGGGCAGGGCGGCTACCAGAGCGCGGTGCTGGCGTCGCTGTTCACGCCGCAGGCGACGTTTTCCAATCTCGCCGCCGGGCTGACGCAGCCGATCTTCGACGGCGGTCGCATCAGCGGCAATTTCGACCTGACGAAGGCGCAGCAGGACGAGCTGCTGCAGACCTATCGCAAGACCGTGGTGTCGGCCTTCGCCGACGTCGACAATGCGCTCGAATCGATCAAGCAGAACACCGAGCGGCTGCGGCTACAGCGGCAGGTGGTGGCGTCGTCGCGGCGCGCTTTCAGCCTGGCCGAACAGCAACTACGCGCCGGCACGGCTGACATCGTGACCGTGCTAAACACGCAATTGACACTATTTCAGGCGGAAGATTCGCTGATCCAGACGCAGTTGGCGCGCTATCTGGCGATTGTCAGTCTGTTTCAGGCGCTCGGGGGCGGCTGGGAGCCGAGGATGGAAAGACCGGTCAATGCTCTTTAAGCCGGAATCGAACGACGCGGCCGGCATCGAAGCTGGAACGAAGAATCTTGCGTCACGGGCGCGGCGGCGCACGGTGTCGCTGCTGGTGACTGCGATCATCCTCGCCGGGCTCGGCTACATCGCCTGGAATGCGTTCCAGACCAAGCAAACGCCGACCGGCCGCAACGGAGCGCGACCGGACATGGCCGTGCCGGTGCTGGCGGCAACGCCGAAGGTGCAGGACGTTCCGGTGTATCTCGACGGGGTCGGTTCGGTGCGGGCGCTCAACACCGTCACGGTGCGCGCCCAGGTCGACGGCAAGCTGCTGTCGGTGAAGTTCACCGAAGGTCAGGACGTCAAGGCCGGCGACGTGCTCGCCGAGATCGACCCGGCAATCTATCAGGCGCAATACGACCAGGCGGTCGCGAAAAAAGCGCAGGACGAGGCGCAGCTCGCCAACGCCAAGATCGATCTTGCCCGTTATCAGCAGCTCGCGGCGTCGAACGCCGGCTCCAAGCAGCAGGCCGACACGCAAAAGGCCACCGTGGCGCAACTCGAGGCGCAGGTGCGCTCCGATCAGGCCGCGATCGACAACGCCGCGGCGACGCTGAGCTACACCAAGGTGGTCGCGCCGCTCTCCGGCCGCGCCGGTTTGCGCCAGGTCGATCAGGGCAATCTGGTTCGCTCCGCCGACACCACCGGCTTGGTGGTGATCACGCAGCTGCAGCCGATCGCGGTGCAGTTCAGCCTGCCGCAGCAGCAGATCGTGCGCGTCAACGCCGCATCGGCGAAGGGCGCGCTGCCAGTCGACGTGTTCGGCAATGACGGCGTCACCGTGGTCGACACCGGGATATTGAGAGGCATCGACAATCAGGTCGATCAGACCACCGGCACGGTGAAGCTGAAGGCGGAGTTTCCCAACGCCAGATTCCAGCTCTGGCCCGGCCAGTTCGTCAATGTGCGGCTCAACGTCGAAACGCTGAGCGCGGCCGTGGTGGTGCCGACATCGGCGGTGCAGCGCGGCCCGGCCGGCACATTTAGCTATGTCATCGACCAGGACAACGTCGTCCATGCGCGGCCTGTCAAGGTGACCCAGCAGAACGAGACCGAGGCGGTGATCGCCAGCGGGCTCACGGCTGCGGACCGCGTCGTCACCACCGGCTTCGCCAATCTCGCTGAAGGCGCGAAGGTCGCCGTCGGCGACAGCAGCCAGACGCCGACCGCCGATCTTGCGCCGCGCAAGCGTCGGAGCGGCCCGCCTGGTGATCCGCAGAGCAAGCAGGGCGAAGCCGGCACTGGCGAGCAGGGCAAGCGCCGGCGCGGGGCCGAGCAGGGACCGACCGGGCAGGCGGCTCCCGCGGCGGGAGCTGAATCGTCGGGGGCAGCGAAGGCGCAGTGACCCTTCGCCGCCGCCAATGTGAATGCGTGAAGCCGCGGCCATGAGGTTGTAACCATGAGCGTCTCCGAGCCGTTCATCCGGCGCCCGATCGCGACCTCGCTGCTCGGCGTGGCGCTGCTGATCGGCGGCGTGCTCGGCTATTTTTCGCTGCCGGTGTCGGCGTTGCCGCAGGTCGATTTCCCGACCGTGCAGGTGACGACGCAACTGCCGGGCGCGAGCCCGGATGTGGTGGCTTCACTGATCACCGCGCCGCTGGAGCGGCAGCTCGGCCAGATCCCGTCGCTGACGGCGATGACCTCGACCTCGTCGCTCGGCGTCAGTCAGGTGTCGCTGCAGTTCGACCTCAATCGCGATATCGACGGCGCCACCCAGGATGTGCAGGCGGCGATCAACGCCGCCGCGGGCATCCTGCCGAAGAACCTGCCGTATCCGCCGACCTACGCCAAGGTGAACCCGGCCGACGCGGCGGTGATGACGCTGGCCCTGACCTCGACCACGGTGTCGCTGCGATCGATGAGCGATATCGCCGATACGATTCTGGCGCAGCGACTTGCGCAGATCAGCGGCGTCGGCCGGGTGTCGGTGCTCGGCGGACTGAAGCCCGCGGTCCGGGTCCAGGCCGATCTCGCCCGGCTCGCCGCTTACGGAATTTCGATGGAGGATTTGCGTACGGCGATCGCCGGCGCCAACGTCTCCGGGCCGAAGGGCTCGCTCGACGGCGCGCAGCAGGCCTACACCATCGCCGCCAACGACCAGATCGGTGCGGCTGATGCCTACAAGCCGATCATCGTCGCCTATCGCAACGGCTCGCCGGTGACGATCGGCGACGTCGCGCAGATCATCGACGGGCTGGAAAACAACCGCACCGGGGCCTGGTACCAAGGCACGCCGGCGGTGATCCTCGACATCCAGCGCCAGCCTGGCGCAAACGTCATCGACGCGGTCCGCGGCATCCGCAACGAGATCCCCAAGCTGCAGAGGATGATCCCGGCCGGCGTCAAGCTGACCGTGGTCAGCGACCGCACCGAGACGATCCGCGCCTCGGTGAACGACGTGCAGTTCACGCTGCTGCTCAGCGTCGGCCTCGTGACGCTGGTGGTGCTGCTGTTCCTGCGCTCGATGCGGGCCACGATCATCGCCGGCGTGGCGCTGCCGCTGTCGCTGATCACCTCGTTCGGGGTGATGTATTTCGCCGGCTTCAGCCTCGACAATCTGTCCCTGATGGCGCTGACCATCGGCACCGGCTTCGTCGTCGACGACGCCATCGTCATGATCGAGAACATCGTCCGGCACATGGAGGAGGGCGAAAGCCCGATGCAGGCGGCGCTCTCGGGCGCCAGCGAGATCGGATTCACCGTGATCTCGCTGACGATGTCGCTGATCGCCGTGTTCATCCCGCTGCTTTTCATGTCCGGGCTGGTCGGCCGGATGTTCCGCGAGTTTGCGCTGACGCTGACGATTGCGGTGGTGACCTCCGCGGTGGTGTCGCTGACGCTGACGCCGATGATGTGCTCGCGGCTGCTCAAGCACGCCGGCGAGGAGCGTCGCGTGCCCGGTCTCGCCACCATCAGCGGCTGGATCGACCGCGGCGCCGAGGCCTATCACCGCAGCCTGCTGTGGGTGCTGCAGCGCCAGCGCGCGACGCTGGTGGTCACGTTCATCACCATCGCGGCGACGGCGATCCTCTATGTGATTGCCCCGAAGGGCTTCCTGCCGCTGCAGGACACCGCCGCGATCACCGCGGTGACCGAGGCCGGGCAGGATGTGTCCTTCGCGGAAATGCAGGCGCGGCAGTCCGCGGCGGCCGACGCGATCAAGGCAGATCCGGATGTCGTCGGCGTGGTGTCGGTGATCGGCGCCGGCTCCGTCAATCCGACCACCAATGTCGGGCGTCTGGTGATGACGCTGAAGCCGCGCGGCGAACGCAAGGCCGACGTCGCCGAGGTGATCGAGCGGCTGAAGCAGCGGGTGGCGTCAATCCCCGGCATGACAGTGTACTTCCAGGCCGTGCAGGACGTGCAGATCTCGACCCAGGCGAGCCGATCGCAATACCAGTACACACTGACCGCGACCGACGCGGCGCTGCTGTCGGAGTGGGCCAAAAAGCTGGTCGCAGAATTGCGCGACGATCCGCTGTTTCGCGATGTTTCGTCGGAAGCGCAGGAGGGCGGTCTGCGCGCCGCGCTCGACATCAACCGGCAGCGCGCCGGCCAGCTCGGCGTCAGCATTCAGGCGATCAACGACACGCTCAACGATGCCTTCGCGCAACGGCAGATCTCGACGATCTACGGCCAGGCCAACCAGTATCGCGTGGTGCTGGAGGCGATGCCGGTCTATCAGAAGGACCCGTCGATCCTGTCGAAGCTCTACGTGCCCGGCACTGGCGGCGCGCAGGTGCCGATCTCGGCGGTGGCCGAACTGAAACGGACCACCGCGCCGCTGGTGATCTCGCATCAGGCGCAATTCCCCTCGGTCGCGCTCAGCTTCAATCTCGCGCCAGGTGCATCACTCGGCGAGGCGGTGAACGAGATCAAGGTGATCGAGACCCGGATCGGGATGCCCGGCAGTATCGTCGGCGTGTTCTACGGCGACGCCGCCGAGTTCTCGAAATCGCTGTCCGGCCAGGTCTGGTTGATCCTCGCCGCGCTGGTGACGATCTACATCGTGCTCGGCGTGCTGTATGAGAGCTTCATTCACCCGATCACCATTCTGTCGACATTGCCCTCGGCCGGGGTCGGCGCGATCCTGGCGCTGATGCTGTTCGGGCAGGACCTCTCGGTGATCGGGCTGATCGGCATCATCCTGTTGATGGGGATCGTCAAGAAGAACGCGATCATGATGATCGACTTCGCGCTCGAGGCCGAGCGCGCAAGGGGGATGTCGTCCTACGACGCGATCGTGCAGGCCTGCCTGCTACGTTTCCGGCCGATCATGATGACCACGCTGGCGGCGCTGTTCGGCGCGCTGCCGCTCGCGGTCGAAAGCGGCACCGGCTCCGAGCTGCGGTTTCCGCTCGGCATCTCGATCATCGGCGGTCTGCTGCTCAGCCAGTTGCTGACGCTGTACACGACGCCGGTGATCTATCTCGCGCTCGACCGGATCAACCGCCGGTTCGAGAAGGCGGTGCCGCCGGCGACACCGTCGCCGCCGCTCGCCGGGCCGGCGGGGGAGACGCCGTAATGGCTTCGATGTCCGAGCCGTTCATCCGGCGGCCGGTCGGCACCACGCTTCTGTCGATCGGGCTGCTGCTGCTTGGAATCGTGGCTTACGCCTTCCTGCCGGTGGCGGCGGTGCCCAATATAGACTTTCCAATGGTAATGGTGTCGGCGTCGCGGCCGGGCGCCGCGCCTTCGGTGATGGCGGCGACCGTCGCTGCGCCGCTGGAGCGTCGGCTCGGCGAGATCGCCGGCCTCGACAAGATCACCTCGACCAGTTCGCTCGGCCAGACCCGGATCCAGTTGCAGTTCTCGCTCGGCCGCGACATCGACCGCGCCGCGCGCGACGTCCAGGCCGCGATCAACGCTTCGATCAGCGACCTGCCGACCGACCTGCCGACGCTGCCGAGATTCCGCAAATTCAACTCCGCGGCTGCGCCAGTGTTCATCCTGGCGCTGACCTCGAAAACGATGCCGGCGAGCGCGATTTACGACGTCGCCGACACTGTTCTGGCGCAGCGCATTTCGCAGGTGCCGGGCGTCGGCGACGTCACCGTCTCGGGCGCCGACCAGCCGGCGGTGCGGATCGCGCTCAATCCGGTCGCACTGTCAAACGCCGGGATTGCCACCGACGACGTCCGCACCGCGATCGTCACCGCCAATCCGGTCGGGCCGGTCGGCATCTTCGACGGCGAACGGCAGAGCGAGACGATCTCGACCAACAGGCAGATGCGGACCGCGGCTGAATTCGGCGACATCGTGATCAAAAGCGCCAACGGCAACTCGCTGCGGCTGTCGGACGTCGCCACCGTGTCCGACGCCACCCGTAACAGCCGTCAGATCGCCTGGTACAACAAACAGCCCGCGGTGCTGATCCAGATCACCAAACAGGGTAACGCCAACGTCATCGAGACCGTCGACCGGGTGAAGGAATTGCTGCCCGAGTTGAAGCGCTGGATCCCGGCGTCGGTTGATATTTCGGTGGTCACCGACCGCACCGGCACGATCCGCGCCAGCGTCGACGACATGCTGTGGACGCTGCTGGCGACCGCGGTACTCGTGATGGTGGTGGTGCTGACATTTTTGCGGCGGATGACGCCGACGATCGCCGCCGGCGTCTCGGTGCCGCTGGCGCTCGCCGGCACCTGCGCCGGGATGTGGCTGACCGGCTTCTCGATCAACAATTTGTCGCTGATGGCCTTGGCGATCGCGGTCGGCTTCGTCGTCGACGACGCCATCGTGATGATCGAGAACATGTACCGCAATCTCGAGCGAGGCATGGCGCCGATGCAAGCGGCGCTGGAGGGCGCCAAACAGATCGGCTTTACCGTGCTGTCGATCAGCCTGTCGCTGATCGCGGCGTTCGCGCCGTTGATCTTCATGGACGGCATCGTGGGCCGGCTGTTGCGCGAATTCTCGCTGACGTTGACTTACGCGATCGTGGTCTCGACCGTGGTGTCGCTGACGGTGACGCCGATGATCTGCGCGCATTTCATCCGCGTCGAGACCACGCCGCGGCAACCGAACTGGTTCGACCGCGTGGTCGAGGGCACGCTCGGCCGCATCGTCGGCTTCTACGCCTGGACGCTGCGCGCGGTGCTCGGCTTTCCTGGGCTGACCATGCTGGTGTTTTTCGCCACCATTGCGCTGACCGTGACGCTCTATGTGAAGGTGCCGAAGGGCTATTTCCCGGTCGACGATTCCGGCTTTGTGATCGGCTCGACGCGCGCCTCGGCGGACGTTTCGTTCCAGTCGATGCGCAAGCTGCAGGAGCTGCTCGCCGACATCGTGATGGCCGATCCGGCCGTGGCCGGCGTGGGGTCTGTGCTTGGCGGGGGCGGCGGGCCGGGCGGCGGCGGCGCGAATCGCGGCACGATGTTCATCAACCTCAAGCCGCCGGCGGAGCGCGCGGGCGTCGATACTCAGCAGGTCATCGACCGGTTACGGCGCAATCTCGGCAAGGTGGCCGGCATCCGGCTGTTCATGTTCGCCGCCCAGGATCTGCGCGCCGGCGGGCGGCAGAGCGATTCCGATTATCAGTACACGCTCGCCAGTCCCGATCTCGATCTGCTGCAGAAATGGGCGCCGATCGTCGCCAAGCGGATGCAGACCGTCGAGGACATCACCGACGTGTCGAGCGATCGCGACGACGGCGGGCTCGAACTGACGCTGTCGATCGACCGCAACATGGCGTCGCGGCTCGGCGTCGCGGTGCAGGACATCGACAACGCGCTCAACAACGCGTTTTCACAGCGACAGATCGCGACGATCTACACCCAGCGCAACCAGTATCAGGTGGTGATGGAGATCGATCCGAAATTCCAGAACGACCCGACCGATCTGGACCGGATCTTCGTCGCCGGCGACAATGGCGCCCAGGTGCCGCTGTCGGCCGTGGTTCGCGCGAAACGCGGGCTGTCGGCGCTGGCGGTGTTTCATTCGCAGTCGATTCCCTCGACCACGGTGTCGTTCAACCTGCTGCCCGACGTGCCGCTGCAGACGGCGACTGCGAACATCCAGCGCGCGGTCGATGAATTGCATATGCCCGAAGGCATTCGCGGCTTGTTCGACGGCAACGCCGGTGATTTCGGCGCCACCTCGAACAAGCAGCCGCTGTTGATCCTGGCCGCCCTGATTGCGATGTACATCGTGCTCGGCGTGCTCTACGAGAGCCTGGCGCATCCGCTGACGATCATTTCGACGCTTCCCTCGGCCGGTCTCGGCGCGCTGCTGGCGCTGCTGGTCACCGGCACGCAACTGACGGTGATCGCGTTCGTCGGCATCATTATGCTGATCGGCATCGTCAAGAAGAACGGAATCATGATGGTGGATTTTGCGCTGGAGGCCGAACGCATGCGCGGGATGTCGTCTGCGGACGCGATCTTCGAGGCCTGCATTGTCCGCTTCCGGCCGATCCTGATGACCACCATGGCGGCCTTGTTCGCCGCGATCCCGCTGGTCGTGGCGGTCGGGCCGGGCACCGAGTTGCGGCGGCCGCTCGGCATCACCATCATCGGTGGGCTGTTCGTGTCGCAGGTGCTGACGCTGTACACGACGCCGGTGATCTATCTGTTGATCGACCGAATGCGGCAGCGGCGCAAACCCAAACCCACACCCGTCGCTGTGCCGGCGGAATAGGCGGCTTCCGATGACAACCGATCCGAAACCGCAACTGGCCCCGCTCGCCGAGGCGATTCCCGAATGCCCGCGTTGCGGCAAGCCGGTGCCGCTGTGCATCTGCGACAGCGTCGAGCCGATCCAGAGCCGCATCCAGCTCCTGATCCTGCAGCACCCGCAGGAGCAGGACCGCGCGCTCGGCACCGCGCGGCTCACCGCGCTGCATTTCAAGAATGCGGTGGTGAAGATCGGGCTGTCATGGCCGAGCCTGTCGAAGGCGCTGGGCCGGACGGTGCGCGATCCGTCGCGCTGGGCGGTGCTTTATCTCGGCTCCGCGCGCGCCGCGGAACTCGCGACCGGCGCCGAGATCATCGCGATCGACCGCAAGGGGCTGGCCGAGCCCTATCAGGAGGACATCCTCGACGACATCGAGGGCGTGGTTCTACTCGACGGCACCTGGAGCCAGGCCAAGGCGCTGTGGTGGCGCAACGCCTGGATGCTGAAATGCCAGCGGGTCATCCTCGATCCGGCGGCTCCGTCGCGCTACGGCAAGCTCCGCAAGGAGCCGCGCAGCGACGGCCTGTCGACGCTGGAGGCCGCAGCTTTGCTGATGTCGCGCCTGGAGCCGAGGCCGCAGATCGAGACCGTTCTGCTGGCCGCGTTTGACCGGATGCTGACGCGCTATCGCGAGGTGCAGGCGGAAATGCCGGAGCTGGCGCCGAAGCCGAAAAAGCGCGACTACCGACGCAAGAAGCGTGGCTGAGCGGTGGGCTTGGCGATCGGCAACCGCGGTTGCCTATCGCGGCGCGGGCGTATAAGAGTTCGGCCGTTGGGGCCACGTGGCGGAGTGGTTACGCGCCGGTCTGCAAAACCGTTTACTCGGGTTCGATTCCCGACGTGGCCTCCAACCATTCCATCCCCAAATTTGGTGAAATCGGTCGGTCTAGAGCTTTTCCGGTTCTGTTAGAATCAGAACCGGAGCTCTAACTTTTTGTGCTGACGCGTTTTCTTGACGCGAACCAGTACCCACAAAACGCTATAAACGGGCAGGCGGCAGTTTCGCGGGCGCATTCGTGATGGTTTTGCCGCCGCTCAGGAGGCGTGCCAGCCGGACGGGAACGGGATCAGCGGCCACTCGATCTGATTGTCGTTGGCGGCGCAGCGCATCGGCATCACGAGGCTGACGCCGCGATCGTTGTCCTGGTCGCCTTCCGCGAGGGCGTGGCTGACGTCGTCCAACAAACGATTGTACTCGGCTTCACTCATGATCGGCTCCCTGTCGAGCCGCACTGTGCCGAAGACAATTTGGCGTCGGGTTGAACCGATCGTTCGAATTTTATCTATCCCAGCTTTAGCCGGTACGGCCCGACATGCTGGCGATTGTGAGGTGGCCGGAGATGGTTGACGATTCGTCACCACGGCTGCGCTGCGGTTGCGGGATTGCGCGCCAAGCAGAGAAAACCGTCCCCCGGAGGGGACGGCTTTCGCGCTTTGGACGAGGCTTCGCTTACTGGCAGAGATGCATCCGACCGTCTTCGCCGCGGAACGTGGTGCCGGGCATGCAGACGAAGCCGTTGCGCCTGGCGTAGGATTCGCTGACGCCGCCGTTCCAGCCGTAGTCGGGCTGGTAGCCCGTCTGGAAAGGCGCGGTCGCGATCGCGCCGGCTGCGCCGATCGCGCCCCCGACCACGCCGACGGCGACGTCGCCCGGCCAGAACGCGTTGCTGTCGCGATAGTCGCGGCGGGCCTGGTAAGTGCCGTTATACGGGCTGTTCATGTTGTAGCCGCGGCAATCCGCATTCGGATACATCTGCGAGCAGGCGCCCGGATACTGCGCAGCGCGCTGCGCCGAGGCAGGAGTCGCAATCGCCAGCGCAACGGTGGCCGCGGCAGCGGCAAGAGCAAACGGTCGAAACATCGGAGGTCTCCCTGTTGTTGGTCTTGATCACGTGATCCCGATGACGACGCAACGTGATCCAACAAGAGACGTTCCCGCCGCCTCGGGAAATCACAGCGGCCCTGGATGCGAATCGAACGCATCAAAGGGCGAATCAGTGCACACGGATTTCGGTGGAGGAGCGTCGTGGAAAAAAAACGGCTGCCTGGAGGCAGCCGGGGGATGAAAGTTGTGACTAAGACCCGACAGTCCGCCGCGGAGGCAGCAACCAGCCTTGTCTCATCGATGAAGCTAGCGCCCGCTTCCTGACAATAAGCTGACGGATGGGAGGGCCGCGTAGTTGAGCACCAAGAATCTGCAATGTGCAGCTTCGCGAATCGCTTGGAGCGAATCGAACGGCAATTCAAGCGCCCCGCGCGCGAGGTGGCGGGGGCGTGTGATTCGATGGCTGGGTGAGATCAGTGATCGCGTTGCCGCTCATGCCCTCGACCATCGTCTGGCCGAACATCACATGCTGAACGGCGTCGGCGTTGTGCGCGACGTCATCCTTGCGGATCATATTCCATGGAATGACAGGTTCTTGATGGTGGACCAAAGGCCCATCGCCGCACGTCCTCAAAGCGATGGTGCAATCCGAGCCTGCGCCAAGGGCGCTGGCCGCAACGCCGATCGCACGGCGCCGCACAAAACACTTCCATTTTCTGAAAAATGTTGGCTCCCCGGGCCGGATTCGAACCAGCGACCAACCGGTTAACAGCCGGTTGCTCTACCACTGAGCTACCAGGGAACGAGCCGAAGCGAACTTCGCGGGGCAGCCTATAACAAAGCCGTCCGACAATGGAAAGCGGAAATCCGCACTTCGTGAACAATCAATGTCGCGGCTCCCGATCGCGGGGGCCGGCATCCTTTGATGTCGGCCCCCGCGATCGGGAGGCGGCGCAGACCTGGATTCTCCGGTTTCGCCGGTTGTTGCGTTTTCAACTGCATTGCATCATGGATGGCCTCGCATCCACCTCAGCAGGGAACACCGATGTTGGATTTCGCGCGCGCGCGCCAGAACATGGTCGATGGTCAAATCAGGCCGAGCAGCGTGACGGATTGGCGGATCATCGATGCGATGCGAGCGGTTCCGCGCGAGGCCTTCGTGTCCGACGCGCAGAAGGCGATGGCCTATCTCGACCTCGATCTCGATGTCGGCGGAACCGGCGCGAATCACCACTTCCTGCTGAATCCCACCTTTACGGCGCGCATGCTGCAGGCCGCCGAGATCAGTCAGGGCGACCGCGTTCTGGTCGCCGGCGGCGCCACCGGCTATGTCGCCGCGCTGGCGGCCAAGCTCGCCGAGCGTGTCGTCACCACGATCGACGACGAATCGATGGCGGCGCGGGCTACCGCGACACTGGCGGCGCTCGGCCTTGGCAACGTCGCGGTCCGGGTGGCGCAGTGCGCCGACGGGGCTGCGTCCGACGCGCCGTTTGATGCGATTATTCTCAACGGCGCCACCGAGATCGAGCCGACCAAGCTGTACGAGCAGCTTCGAATCGGCGGCCGCCTGGTCGGCGCCTTCGCCACCACCCGGCCGCAGCAGGCCACCGTGGTTACCCGTTCGCATTGCGATTTCGGCACCCGGGTCCTGTTCGATGCTTCGGTTCCGGTGCTGCCGAGTCTGACGCGGGCACCGGCCTTTGTCTTCTAGCGCGGTCGACCGATTTCCTGTTTCAAATCATGAGTGTGGCCCGAAGGCCCCATCGCACAAGTTTCACTCGGAGAGTGAAGCCAGGGGTTCCTTCGTCGGATTGCGTGCCTTATTGTGCAATGGGACTCACGTCGGCTGACGCGGCTCGCTTGATATCTGCGACCGTCAGCTGGGCGACAAATCGAACTGCAAAATTGGATGCCAGAATGGATGGGGTGAAGCGGTTCTCCGGCCTTGTGACTGCCGGCATCGTTCTGGTGTGTCTGGGCCCGGCCCCGGTCTCGGCCGAAACGATCGAATCGGCGCTGATTCGCGCCTATCAGACCAATCCGCAGCTCAACGCGCAGCGCGCTTCGGTGCGCTCGACCGACGAACAGGTTCCGCAGGCGCTCTCGGGCTACCGGCCCAAGGTGTCGATCACCGCGAGCGGCGGCTACCAATACACCGACGTCAATTCGCTCTTCGGCGGCAACCAGATCCATCTGAGTGGCAGCAACTATCCGCGCACCGTCGGGGCGACGGTGTCGCAGACGCTGTTCAACGGAAACCAGACTGCGAACCGGACCCGCGCTGCCGAGAGCCAGGTGTCGTCGGCGCGTGAAGGTCTGCGCGTGCTGGAACAGTCGGTGCTGTTGTCGGCTGCCACGATCTACATGGACTATCTGCGCGACTCGGCCACCGTCGAGGTGCAGAAGTCCAGCGTCCGCGTGCTCGAACAGACCTTGAAGCAGACCAATGATCGCTTCAACGTCGGCGAGGTCACCCGCACCGACGTGGCGCAGTCGCAAGCGCAGCTTGCAGCAGGCAACACCCAGCTTCTCACCGCCGAGTCCAATCTCACCACCACGCGCGCGAACTACCGCCGAATCATCGGCAGCGAGCCGACGGGGCTGGCCCCCGGGTCGCCGGTGGATCGCTTCCTGCCGGCGACGCTGGCGCAGGCTGTCGACCTCGGGCTGACCGAAAATCCGAACGTCACTGCGGCAATGTTCGGCATCGACGTCAGCTATCTCAACGTCAAGATCAACGAAGGCGCGCTGTTCCCGACCGTCTCGCTGCAGGCCAATGCGCAGCAGGGGTACGAGCAGTCGATCACGTCGCCGAGGCAGTTCGTCGCTTCGGCGATCGCCCAGGTGTCTGTGCCGATCTTTCAGGGCGGTGCCGAATACGCGCTGATCCGACAGTCGAAGGAATCGCTGGCCCAGCAGCGCCTCAATCTCGAACAGGTCCGCGACCAGGCCCGCGCCAGCATCGTGCAGGCCTGGGGCCAGTTGCAGGCGGGCCGGGCGCAGGTTGCCTCGGCACAATCCCAGGTCAAGGCCTCGGAGATCGCATTGAACGGCGTGCGCGAAGAGGCGAGGGCCGGGCAGCGCACCACGCTCGACGTCCTCAATGCGCAGCAGGCGCTGGTCAATGCGCGTGTGTCGTTGGTGACCGCCCAGCACGACCGCGTCGTGGCGTCTTACGCGGTGCTGAGCGCCGTCGGCCGGCTGGCGCCCCAGGTGCTCGGACTGAAGACCGACATCTACGATCCCAGCGTTCACTATCAGCAGGTCCGCGACAGCTGGGTCGGCGTTCGCACGCCAGACGGTCGCTGATCTCTTGCGCCTGAAGGCGCGCCGATTTGGCGCGCTTTACCGGCGATTACTTGCAATCAATTCGTCGCGTGCCGTAGCGTGTTTCGCAGGATCAGGGCGATTCGTGTCACCGATGCGGGGCGCGGCTCGCCGCGCGAACGTCACGATGCGCAATGTGTTAGCGGCGGATGATGCGGCACTCGAGCTTGGGACGAGACTTGAGCTGGGGACAAGTCGGGCGTTCGCGGATGAAAGCCGCGCGCGCCGATCCGGAACCGGGCCATCCTGCAGAGCTTTAGTATACAACGCCGACCAGGGCGTGATGATGTGGAGTCGGATATGACGCAGCCTGCAAAGGCCCAAGAGCCTTCCATGGAGGAGATTCTGGCGTCGATTCGTCGTATCATCGCGGATGACGAAGCCAAGCCCGCGACTGCGGCCAAACCGCCGGTCGCCGTCGCCCCGAAGCCGGAGCCGCCGAAACCGGCTCCAACGCCGAGCAAGCCCGCGGCCATGACCCCACCTCCGCCTGCACCGAGTCCGGCTCCACAAGCTGCTGCGCCGAAGCCAGCCGCGCCACCGAAGCCGGCGCCCGCCGCGGCCGAGGCGAGCAACAGCCAGGACGACATCGACGCGCTGCTCGCAGGGCTCGATTCCTCGACCACCGAGCAAGAGGTGCGGCCGCCGCAGCCTGACGGCGACGTGTTCGAGTTGACCGACGAGATGGCGCTGCCCGATCCGGAGCCGGAGCCTGCTCCGCCGCCGCCCCAAACCCCGACTCCGCTGCCGCAAGCAGCGTTCCAGAGGCCGATCGAGGACGATCTCGAATTCGCCGAGGCCGCTGCGCCGAAATCGCGGCCGCAGGAGCCGGCCTATCAGCCACCGCCGCCGTCCTGGTCCGCGGAGGAACCGCAGCCGCCGATCATGTCGCGCGCGACCGTCTCGGCGGTGGAATCGGCGTTCAATTCGCTCGCCAATACGGTGCTCAGCAACAACGCCCGCACCCTCGAGGATCTCGTCAAGGAAATGCTGCGGCCGATGCTGAAATCCTGGCTCGACGACAATCTGCCGACCCTGGTCGAGCGGATCGTGCGCCAGGAAATCGAGCGGGTGTCGCGCGGACGCTAGGGCATTTTGGTTCTATCGAATCAGAACCGAAGCTCCGGGTTGTTGTCTTGAGGCGTTTTCTGCGGTCAGACCGGCGCCCACTTCGCTCCAAAACGCTCGATTCCGGGTGAGGATGACCGGGGCGCATACGGCGGACGCCGGTACGAACGGCTGGTCCCCCCATTGTTGACTTGCGGCGTTGACTTGCGGCGTTGACTTGCGCCGTTGACTTGCGGCGCGCTGGAAGGTTTCTAGCCGCGTAACGGATGCGTGCGTTCGCCTTTGGCGAAGCGCCCTTTTTTGATTGCATGGCCATGATCGAGAAAACCTACCAGCCCGCCGAGATCGAAGGCCGCATCGCGCGCGCCTGGGAGGACGCCGACGCCTTCAAGGCCGGACGCCCCGACCGCCGCGACGCCGAACCCTATTCGATCGTGATCCCGCCGCCGAACGTGACCGGTTCGCTGCATATGGGACACGCGCTCAACAACACACTGCAGGACATTCTGTGCCGGTTCGAGCGGATGCGCGGCCGTGACGTGCTGTGGCAACCAGGCACGGACCACGCCGGCATCGCGACTCAGATGGTCGTCGAGCGGCAGTTGATGGAGCGGCAGGAGCCGGGCCGTCGCGAGATGGGCCGTGCCAAGTTTTTGGAGCGGGTCTGGCAGTGGAAGGCCGAGAGCGGCGGCGTCATCGTCAACCAGCTGAAGCGGCTCGGGGCCTCCTGCGACTGGTCGCGCGAGCGCTTCACGATGGACGAGGGGCTGTCCCGCGCCGTCGTCAAGGTGTTCGTCGAGCTGCACCGGCAGGGGCTGATCTATAAGGACAAGCGGCTGGTCAATTGGGACCCGAAGCTGCTCACCGCGATCTCCGATCTCGAAGTGCAGCAGATTGAGGTCAAGGGCAATCTCTGGCACCTGCGCTATCCAATCGAGGGCGTCAGTTTCGATCCGGAGAATCCGGCGAGCTACATCGTGGTGGCGACGACCCGGCCGGAGACGATGCTCGGCGACACCGCGGTGGCGGTGAATCCGGACGATGAGCGCTATGTCGATCTGGTCGGCAAGCACGTCATTCTGCCGCTGGTCGGCCGGCGGATTCCGATCGTCGCTGACGAATATTCCGATCCGGAGAAGGGCTCCGGCGCGGTGAAGATCACGCCGGCGCACGATTTCAACGACTTCGAGGTCGGCAAGCGGCATCATTTGCCGCAGATCAATGTGCTCGACATCGAGGGCAAGATCGCGATCGCCGACAACAGCGCCTATCTCGAAGGCCTACCCGAGGGCGCGCGGGAATTCGCCGAAGAGATCGATGGCACCGACCGCTTCGCCGCGCGCAAACTGATCGTGGGGCGGCTCGACGAATTCGGATTCCTCGAAAAGATCGAGCCCAACGTCCACATGGTTCCGCATGGCGACCGCTCCGGCGTGGTGATCGAACCCTATCTGACCGACCAGTGGTACGTCGACGCCAAGACGATGGCGCAGCCGGCGATCGCCGCGGTGCGCTCCGGCGCCACCACCTTTGTGCCGAAGAACTGGGAGAAGACCTATTACGAGTGGATGGAAAACATCCAGCCGTGGTGCATCTCGCGGCAATTGTGGTGGGGCCACCAAATTCCGGCCTGGTACGGCCCCGATGGCAAGGTGTTCGTCGCCGAGACCGAGGAAGAGGCAATCGGCAACGCGCTCGGCTATTACGTCGAGCAGGAAGTCATCACGCCCGCGCAGGCGCACGAGATGACGCAGGACGCCAGCAAGCGCGACGGCTTCATCACCCGCGATGAAGACGTGCTCGACACCTGGTTCTCCTCGGCGCTGTGGCCGTTCTCGACACTCGGCTGGCCCGACGAGACGCCCGAACTCGAGCGCTACTACCCGACAAACGTTCTCGTCACCGGCTTCGACATCATCTTCTTCTGGGTCGCCCGGATGATGATGATGGGCCTGCATTTCAAGAACGACGTGCCTTTCCCGACGGTCTACATCCACGCCCTCGTCCGCGACGAGAAGGGCGCCAAGATGTCGAAGTCGAAAGGCAACGTCATCGATCCGCTGCATCTGATCGACGACTACGGCGCCGATGCGCTGCGCTTCACGCTGGCGGCGATGGCGGCACAGGGCCGCGACATCAAGCTCGCGTCGAGCCGGGTCGAGGGCTATCGCAATTTCGCGACCAAGCTATGGAATGCCTGCCGCTTCGCCGAGATGAACGCCTGCGCCGCGCCGATCGGCTTCGATTACACGACGGCGAAAGAGACCCTGAACCGCTGGATCGCGCACGAGACCGTGCGGGCGGTCCGCGACGTCACCGAGGCGATCGAGTCGTATCGCTTCAACGATGCAGCGGGCGCGGCCTATCGCTTCGTCTGGAACGTGTATTGCGATTGGTATCTCGAACTCGCCAAGCCCGTCTTGATGGGCGAGGACAGCACGGCCAAGACCGAGACCCGGGCGATGGTGGCGTGGGCGCGCGACGAGATTCTGAAGCTGCTGCATCCGTTCATGCCGTTCATTACCGAGGAATTGTGGGCCGTGACGGCCCCGCGCGACGGCCTTCTGGTGCTGGCGCCGTGGTCCCGCAAGGCCGGGCTCAGCGTCGAGGTGTTCGCGAGCCCGGTGCTCACCGACCCGATGGTGCCGCCGGTGATCCTGCCGGCGCGGCAGGACGCCGAATTCAGCGATCCGGCTGCGGAAGCCGAGATCGGCTGGGTGGTCGATCTGGTCACCGCGATCCGCTCGGTGCGCGCCGAGATGAACATCGTGCCGTCGACACTGACGCCGCTGGTGCTGGCCGGCGCTTCGGCGGAGACCCGCGCCCGTGCCGAACGCTGGAGCGACGTCATCAAGCGGCTGGCACGGGTCGGCGAGATTTCTTTCACCGATGCCGCGCCGCAGGGCGCGGTGCAGCTCCTGGTCCGCGGCGAGGTGGCGGCGCTGCCGCTGAAGGGCGTGATCGATCTCGCCGCCGAGCAGGCGCGGCTGGACAAGGAACTGGCCAAGGCGGAGGCCGACATCAAGCGTGTCGATGCCAAGCTCTCGAACGAGAAGTTCGTCGCCAACGCGCCGGAGGAGATCGTCGAGGAAGAGAAGGAAAAGCGCGAGGCCGCCGTCGCGCGCAAGGTCAAGATCCTCGAAGCCTTGCTGCGGCTGAAGAACGCGACGTAACCACATCGCCGTTATCACGGCGCCCAGCCGTCATCCTGAGGTGCGCGCGCAGCGCGCCTCGAAGGATGACAGCTGCGGGCGTGCGGCCGATCCTTCGAGGCATGCCGGGACCTGCCAGAGCGCGGCCCGGCATGTACCTCAGGATGACGCTCCGGGATGGTAGACAGTCGCGCTTTGCTGAGCCGCGTTGATCGGCGGCAAGGACGTCCGTGACCCGGCTGTCCTAGTTTCTGAGGCTCCACGGGATGCCTCGCCATGCTCGCCTTCTTCAAGATACTGATCTCCTTCGCGCCGTGGCTGTCTTTTCTGATCATCGCCCGCGACTCGCTGCTGCGGGTGGAGATCGGATTGTCGGTAGCGTTGGCGCTGACGGTGCTGATGGGCCTGCTGCGGCTGCATCGCGGCATCATCCTGTGGGTCGGCGTGGCGTTCTTCGGCGGCGCGACGATCGCGGTGATCGGGTTCAACGACAGCTGGACACTGCGCCATCTCGGCATACTCGCCAATGGCGCGCTCGCGCTCGGCGCCTGGCTGACGATCGCGCTCGGCAAGCCGTTCACGCTCGACTACGCCAAGGAGCACGTCGATCCGTCGCTGTGGAACGATCCCAAATTCATCCGCATCAACGTGCTGATGACCGCTGTCTGGGCGTCGGCCTTCACCGTCAGCGCCGTGCTGGCGTTCGGCAAGATGGAGCAATTCGCATTGTCGGGGCTTGGCTACGAGCTGATCTCCTACGCGATCCTGATTAGCACGGCGATCTTTACGGCTTGGTATCCGGAGCACCTGCGCCGCGCACGGGCTGCGTTATAACCGCACCGCCGTCACCCTCCGCGACAGCGGAGAGCGCAGTACTGCAGAGCGCTTCGGTTAACAATGAATGCTCTGAAATGCTGAGTCGTCCGGTCAAGCCGGACGATGACCGCGTTCAGCTTGGAAAGGCCTTGCTCAAAAACGCGAGCATTTCAGCCCATAGCGCCACGGCAGCTCGATCGCCTTGCTGATGCCGATGCGTTTGCCGGTGATGATGTCGGGCTCGGTGGTCCGCCGATGGATCGCGAACGGCTCTTTATCCAACGGCGCGCCGTTGTGCGCGATCGTGATGCCGAGCGCCTGGGTGAGCTTGCCGGAGCCGGCCTGTCGCCGGCATTGGTGCTTCAAGGCGTCGAGCCGTGCTGTCGTCGACGCGTTCTGGCATGCGGGCCTTACGACCGGCGGCACCGATCAGGGTGGAGCTGGCTTGCGCGACTATCATCAAGTGACTATGCGGCGCTTCTAGCCGATCGATGGTAACCGGCTTGAGACGGTCCGCCATACGCTTGGAATGAACCCGCTGAGCTTCCACAATCGGTGGCCGGCGCGCTGATCGTCCTTCTGTGTCAATTCCGGAAGCCCGCATCGCCGCGAGGCCGACAGGACATGCGTCCTCGTCGTTCCGCGAATGCCGCAATGGGGTGTGGCACAGGGATGAGCAGTGCTGATTGATTGGTAATCGATGACCAGTCTCTGAAATCAGGAGCAAGCGAACTAATCATCGATAATCGGTGACGTGCCGTTCTGTTCGCTGCTTTCTGCTAGCTTGTCGTCGGATGATCCTGTGCTAGCCTGAGCTCATCGCTGGCGGAGGCCTCGATCGCCGCAGCGGTGCTTCGGTGGAGGATTTCATGATCAATTTGAGACTTGTGCCGCAATGCCTCGCGGCGGTTTTTGCGCTGGCGGCGCTCTGGCCCTGCAGTCCCGCCTCGGCGCAGCCGGCCAACCATGGAATTTCGGAACAGCAGGCGGAAGTGTCGCTTCGCGAGGTCGTTGCTGATTTTATCGCGAAGCAGAAAGAGCTGGCGACGAACGACTTCAGCAGTCCGCGCGTCCGGCTCTACAATCTTGTGCGCGTCTACAATCCCAAGATCGGCTGGATTACTATCGCCGAGTTCGACGGCGCCCTGGTCTCGAAGAAATGGATGCCCGGCGAAACGCAGAAGTTCTACCACGGCATCATCAAGATCGCCGCGGACGAAAGCGGAATGCCGCAGGCGCCGGTGATCAACGAAGGGCAGGGCCTGTGGGAGAGTGAATCCAAGGTGGCGGATCTTCACAAGGAGCTCCAGGAGGATGTCGGACAATGGAGCGACTGGTCGGGCAACCCGTTAGCGCCGCCGAGCACGCCCGCCGGGACCGCTCCTGTGGTCCCGAAGGTCACGGCGCCGGGCCCACAAATCATTCCGCCGCCAGTCCCGCCGAGTCGGTCGAGTGGCGGCAACGAGGCGATCACTAAGAAATACGCCGAATTGAACGCGTTAAATGCGAGATGCCGCGATCGGAACAACCCGAATATGCAAAAGGATTGCGCCGAGTATCAGAGGCTCTATCAGGAAATGATGAAATACTGAGGCCCTGTGCGGGCGGCGTCGACGGGCGGCCTATGACTTGCAAAATCCCGGGCTGGAGTCTGTGTCAGACCCGGCCCTGGGTGGACCGGGAACGTCAGATTCAGCCATCAACCTGGAAGGGCCTTGCTCAGAAACCGCGAGCCCTTCAGCCCATAGCGCCACGGCAGCTCGATCGCCTTGCTGATGCCGATGCGCGGGCCGGTGACGATGTCGGGCTCGACGGTTCGCCGATGGATCGCGAACGGTTCTATATCCAGCGGCGCGCCGTTGTGGGCGATGGTGATGCCGAGCGCCTGGGTGAGCTTGCCGGGGCCTGAACAGAGACTGCGCTCGTCGTCGAGGCCGCGGTGCTTGCGCATCACGCCGAGCCCATGGGTCGGCGCCAGCGCCCGGATCAAAACGGCGCTGGCGGAGCCTTCGGCTTCGCAGACGAAGTTCACGCACCAATGGATGCCATAGGAGCGGTAGACATAGGCAAAGCCCGGCGGCCCGAACATCACGCGATTGCGCGGGGTCTCGCCGCCATAGGAATGCGCCGCCGGGTCGGTGTGGTGATAGGCCTCGACCTCGACGATGAGGCCGCCGACGCCTGCGACCAGCAACGTCGCGCCGATCAGTTCGGGCGCGACCTCGTGGACGCTGCGGGCGAAGAAGCGGCGGCTCAGCAGCGGACCGAGCTTGGCGGGCGACGCAGCGGCCGGAACACGGGAGCGGGCCATCGATTCACTGGGCGGATCGGATGATGCGCGGGGCGCGTTGATCGGAATTTCAGCATTATTCCAAGGGATAACCGCCAGCAAGCCGGGCGGGTTGCGGGACGCTGGCGGGCGGATTAGGTAGGGTTCTCGCGCAACCGGATCCAGCATGGTCGTTCTCGTCGATACGGTCTCATCCACGCCCGTCCGCCCCCGGCATCCGGAGAAGGCGGCGCGCCCGGATTCGTTGTCGCCGAAGAAGCCGGACTGGATTCGCGTCCGGGCCCCGACCACGCGCGGCTACGGCGAGACGCGTTCGATCGTCAAGGAAAACGGCCTCGTTACGGTGTGCGAGGAGGCCGGCTGCCCGAATATCGGCGAGTGCTGGGACAAGAAGCACGCGACCTTCATGATCATGGGGGACACCTGCACCCGGGCTTGCGCGTTCTGCAACGTCAAGACCGGGCTCCCCGGTGCGCTCGATCCGAACGAGCCGGCCTATGTCGCCGAGGCCACCCGCAAGCTCGGCCTGGAACATCTGGTGATCACCTCGGTCGATCGCGACGATCTCGCCGACGGCGGCGCGGCGCATTTCGCCGCGACGATCCGGGCGGTGCGCGAGCATTGCCCAACCACCACGATCGAGATTCTGACGCCGGACTTCTTGCGCAAGGACGGCGCGCTCGACGTCGTGGTCGCCGCCAAGCCGGACGTGTTCAACCACAATCTGGAAACCGTGCCGTCGCGCTATCTCTCGGTGCGGCCCGGCGCGCGCTACTTCCATTCGATCCGGCTGCTGCAGCGGGTGAAGGAACTCGACCCCACGATCTTTACCAAATCCGGCATTATGGTCGGGCTCGGCGAGGAGCGCCACGAAGTGCTGCAGGTGATGGACGACCTGCGCTCGGCCGAGGTCGATTTCCTCACCATCGGCCAGTATCTGCAGCCGACCCGCAAGCATCACGCGGTGATGCGCTATGTCACGCCGGACGAGTTCGGCGGCTATGGCAAGACCGCCTATGCCAAAGGCTTTCTGATGGTGTCGGCGAGCCCGATGACGCGCTCCTCGCACCACGCCGGCGACGATTTCGCCAAGCTGCGGGCGGCGCGCGCGGCGCTGTCGCGCTGAGTCCGGGACGATGCCGCAATTTTCCAGCAAGCGCCGGGTGCCGCACAGTGCGGAACAGATGTTCGACCTCGTCGCCGACGTCGAGCGCTATCCGCTATTCGTGCCGCTGTGCAAGGCGCTGCGGATCCGCCAGCGCACGGTGCAGGATGACGGCACCGAAGTGGTGATCGCCGACATGACGGTGTCGTTCAAGCTGGTGCAGGAGACCTTCACCAGCCGCGTCACGCTCGACCGCGCCAATCTGAAGATCCTGGTCGAGTATCTGCAGGGTCCGTTCAGCAATCTCGAAAATCGCTGGACCTTCGTGGCGAAGACCGAGCGCGCCTGCGACGTCGGCTTTTTCATCGCCTACGAGTTCAAGAGCCGGATTCTGGCGACGCTGATGGGGGCGATGTTCGATACTGCGTTCCACCGCTTCGCCGAGGCGTTCGAGACTCGCGCCGATCAGGTCTATGGCGGCGCCCCGAAGCTGTCCCGGGTTTAATTGATGTTGCTCCGTCGTAGCGAGGAGCGAAGCCGCGGAGCAATCCAGGCTGCACACGTCGTCTCGATTGCTTTGCGCCGCTCGCAATGGCGGAGGTGGTCGCCGGACTACGTCTTGTCCGGCTTCGGCTTGACCGCCTTCTTCGGCTGAGGCCGTTTCGCCGCCGCGCGTCGTGGCGAGCGGGCGACGCGCTTGTGCAAGTCGGCGGCCGGCGCGCGCTTTGTTTTCGGTGCCGGCTTCGGGCCGCGGGCGACGTCCAGCAGCATCCGCAGCGCTTCCACCACCGAGCGCTGTCGCACGTTGCTGCGGCCGATCGCGCCGAATCGCTGCTCACGATGCGCGATCCTGCCGTCGCGCGCAGCGACCGCGAAATGCACCAGCCCGACCGGTTTGCCGGGGGTCGCGCCGCCTGGACCGGCGATGCCGGTGATCGACACTGCGAGATCGACGTCGGCATTCTCCAGTGCGCCGACCGCCATCGCCAGCGCGGTTTCCTTGCTGACCGCGCCGAAGGTCGCAAGCGTCGCGGTATCGACGCCGAGCATCGCGTGTTTGGCTTCATTCGAATAGGTGACGAAGCCGCGGTCGATCACGTCCGACGAGCCGGGAATGTCGGTGAGCGCGCCGGCGACCAGGCCGCCGGTGCAGGATTCAGCCGTCGCGATGGTGAGTTTGCGCGAGCGGCAAAGGTCGAGCAACGCGCGGGCGAGGGCACGGGCGTCGTTGCTGCTCATCTCAGCCGGCCAGTCCTTCGGCGCCCCAGGGCAGCCGGATGGTGGCGGACGCGGTGGCGGCGATGCCTTCCTCGCGCCCGGTGAAGCCGAGCCTTTCGCTGGTGGTGGCCTTGACCGCGATGCGCGACAGGGGAAGCCCGGTGATCTCGGCGATCCTGGCGCGCATCGCCTCGCGCAGCGGGCCGATCTTCGGCCGTTCGCAGATCATCGTCACTTCGAGATTGGCGATACGGCCGCCGCGCGCGGCGACACGCTCGACCGCGTACTTCAAGAACTTGTCGGAGGCCGCGCCCTTCCATTGCGGATCGGTCGGCGGGAAGTGCGAGCCGATGTCGCCGTCCGCCAGCGCGCCGAGGATCGCGTCGACCAGCGCGTGCAAGCCGACGTCACCATCGGAATGCGCAAGGAAGCCGCGATTGTGCGGCACCTTCAGCCCGCACAGCCAGACGTGATCGCCGTCGCCGAAGGCGTGAACGTCGTAGCCGGTGCCCGTGCGGATGTCGCCGAGCAGCGCGGTGAGGCGACTCTCTTCGCGGATGAAATCGTCCGGCGTCGTCAGTTTCATGTTGGCAGCATCGCCTTCAAAGGTTGAGACCGTCAATCCTGCCCACTCGGCGATCGCGGCGTCGTCGGTGAAATCGTCGCGGCCGTCGCGCGCGGCGCGGCGATGCGCATCGAGGATGACGTCGAAGCGGAACGCCTGCGGGGTCTGCGCGATTCGCAACCGCGCGCGGTCCGGCGTCGCCTCGACGCAGCCTTCGGCGTTGATCTGCTTGACGGTGTCGTTGATCGCGACGACCGGCAGCGCGGCGCCGGTCTGACCTGCGGCGACGATCGCGCGCGAGATCAGATCGGGCGTGACAAAGGGACGCGCTGCGTCGTGGATCAGCACGATGTCAGGGTTCAACTCCGCCAGCGCCTCCAGCCCGGCGCGAACCGAGCCCTGTCGGGTCGCGCCGCCGCCGACCGCGGGACGGAAGTTCAGGCCTGTCACGGCGTCGTTGAAGATCGCGGTGTCGTCCGGGTTAGTCACCGGCTGGACCGCAAACACCTCCGGGTGAGTGCAAAACGGCTGCAAAGCACGTGCGATAACCGGTCGGCCGGCCAGCGTTCGGTATTGCTTGGGGCCGCCCGCGCCTGCGCGGAGGCCGCGGCCGGCGGCGACGATGATGGCGGCAGTGCGGGGGGGATTCGGCATAGGTGTCGGGATCAGCTTACTGAAAGTTGGAATTGGAAGCGTGGTGGACAGCCCTTACCACGACCGGCGTGGATTCAGCATGTTTCCGTCTTCTCCCACAGGAGGGAATTGCTGCAATGCACTTGCATGTCTGCAATTACTGGCTAAACTGTAGGCAATGGCATAACATGCTCAAACATTGAGCTAGGCCAGTCGCAATCATGCGGTGGCGACAGAATGAGCAGCTTGTGATCCACCCAACAGTAACAGCTTTGCCGGCTTTGAGGATTGGCAATATTGCGGTGGCCAATCGGGTGCTGCTGGCGCCGATGTCCGGCATTACCGACGCTCCTTTCCGCAAACAGGTCGCAGCTCTCGGGGCCGGATTGGTTGTGTCCGAGATGACCGCGAGCGAAGACCTTGTCCAGGGGCGCGCAATGTCGGTCCGCCGCTGCGACGCCATCGACGGTGCCCCGCACGTTGTCCAGCTCGCCGGCTGCGAACCGCACTGGATGGCGGAAGGCGCCCGGATCGCTGAGGCGGGCGGCGCCGACATCATCGACATCAATATGGGCTGCCCGGCGCGGCATGTGACCGGCGGCCAATCCGGCTCGGCGTTGATGCGTGATCTCGATCACGCACTGACGCTGATCGAGGCCACGATCGACGCAGTGCGCGTGCCGGTGACGCTGAAGATGCGGCTCGGCTGGGATGAGCGCTCGCTCAACGCGCCGGAATTGGCGCGGCGGGCTGAGGCCGCCGGCGTCCAATTAGTGACGGTTCACGGCCGCACCCGCAGTCAGTTCTACAAAGGCGAGGCCGACTGGCGCGCGGTCCGCGCCGTTCGCGAGGCGATCAGCATTCCACTGGTCGTCAACGGCGATATTACGACGTATCACATGGCGGTCGAAGCGCTCGACCAGTCCGGCGCCGACGCGGTAATGATCGGCCGCGGTGCGCAGGGGCAGCCCTGGCTGCCGGGCCAGATCGGCCGGCGGCTGCAGACCGGGATCGCCGAGGCGATGCCGTCGCTCGCCGAACAGTTCGACTATCTCCGCAGCCTCTATGACGGCGTGCTGAGTTTGTACGGACAACGCATTGGGCTGCGCCACGCTCGCAAGCATCTCGGCTGGTCGCTCGACGTCGCCGCAGCGGCGAGCGGCGCGCCGCCGGCGGCGCTGAAAAGTTGGCGGGCCCAGATCCTGACCGAGGAAAATCCGGTCCGTGTGCATCGTGCGCTTGCCGATGCCTACGACGATTTCGCCTGGAGAGCCGCAGCATGACCGTGTTCCTTGAACAGCGCCACGCCAAGCCGACCGAAAGCGATGCGATCCTCAACGCGCTGCCCAATCCCGTGCTGCTGATCGGGCCGGACGGCAAGATCATCGATGCCAACATGGCGGCGGAATCGTTCTTCGAGATTTCGACGCAGCTCTTACGGCGGCAATCGCTGACAGAGCTGGTGCCGTTCGGCAGTCCGCTCCTGGCGCTGATTGACCAGGTCCGCAGCGGCAATTCGCCGGTCAACGAGTACAAGGTCGATCTCGGCACGCCGCGGATCGGTTCCGATCGCCAGGTCGATCTGCACGTCGCGCCGCTGAACGAGCGTCCGGGGCATATTGTCGTGATGCTGCAGGAGCGTACCATCGCGGACAAGATGGACCGGCAGCTCACCCATCGCAGCGCCGCGCGCTCGGTGATCGCGCTGGCGGCGATGCTCGCGCACGAGATCAAAAACCCGCTGTCCGGCATCCGCGGCGCGGCGCAATTGCTCGAGCAGCAGGCGTCGTCGGAAGATCGGATGCTGACGCGGCTGATCTGCGACGAGGCCGACCGCATCGTCACCCTGGTCGATCGCATGGAAGTGTTCGGCGACGACCGCCCGGTGGCGCGCGGGCCGGTCAACATTCATTCCGTGTTCGATCACGTCAAACGGCTGGCGCAGTCCGGCTTCGCACGCAACATCAAATTCGTCGAGGACTACGACCCGTCGCTGCCGCCGGTGCTCGCCAATCAGGATCAGCTGATTCAGGTGTTTCTCAACCTGGTGAAGAACGCCGCCGAAGCCGTGGTCGATCTCGGGAGCGACGCCGAGATTCATCTCACGACCGCGTTTCGTCCCGGCGTGCGGCTGTCGGTGCCGGGCAAAAAGACTCGTGTGTCACTGCCGCTGGAATTCTGCGTCAAGGACAACGGTCCCGGCGTGCCGGAAGACCTGTTGCCGAATCTGTTCGATCCGTTCGTCACCACCAAGGCGTCGGGATCCGGGCTCGGGCTCGCGCTGGTCGCCAAGATCGTCGGCGATCACGGCGGAATCATCGAGTGTGAATCGCAGCCACGCAAGACCTCGTTCCGCGTGCTGCTGCCGATGTTCAGCACGGCGAAGAACGGCAATCAAAGCAACGGCGAGGACGTGCCGGCGTCATCCCATGCCTCTCAGACTGCAAGATGAGGACTAGCAATGCCCGCAGGTAGTATTCTTGTCGCTGATGACGACACCGCCATCCGGACGGTGCTCAACCAGGCGCTGTCGCGCGCCGGATACGAGGTGCGGCTGACCGGCAACGCGGCGACGCTGTGGCGCTGGGTCAGCCAGGGAGAGGGCGATCTGGTGATCACCGACGTGGTGATGCCGGACGAGAACGCCTTCGACCTGCTGCCGCGGATCAAGAAGATGCGGCCGAACCTGCCGGTCATCGTGATGAGCGCACAGAACACTTTCATGACCGCGATCCGCGCGTCGGAGAAGGGCGCCTACGAGTACCTGCCGAAGCCTTTCGATCTCAAGGAGCTGATTGCGATTGTCGGCCGCGCGCTGGCCGAACCGAAAGAACGCTCCAGCAACCAGACCGACGAAAACGAATTCGACTCGATCCCGTTGGTCGGCCGCTCGCCGGCGATGCAGGAAATCTACCGCGTGCTGGCGCGGCTGATGCAGACCGATCTCACCGTGATGATCTCGGGCGAATCCGGCACCGGTAAGGAATTGGTGGCGCGGGCGCTGCACGACTATGGCAAGCGCCGCAACGGCCCGTTCGTCGCGGTCAACATGGCGGCGATCCCGCGCGACTTGATCGAGTCGGAATTGTTCGGCCACGAGCGCGGCGCGTTCACCGGCGCCAACACCCGCGCCTCCGGGCGGTTCGAGCAGGCCGAGGGCGGCACCCTGTTTCTCGACGAGATCGGCGACATGCCGATGGAAGCGCAGACACGTCTGCTGCGGGTGCTGCAGCAGGGCGAATACACCACCGTCGGCGGCCGCACCCCGATCAAGACCGACGTCCGGATCGTCGCCGCCTCCAACAAGGACCTGCGAATCCTGATCCAGCAGGGCCTTTTCCGCGAGGATCTTTTCTTCCGCCTTAACGTCGTGCCGCTTCGGCTGCCGCCGCTGCGCGAACACATCGAGGACCTTCCCGATCTGGTGCGGCACTTCTTTGCGCTGGCAGAAAAGGATGGGCTGCCGGCCAAGAAGCTCGACAGCGCAGCGCTGGAGCGGCTGAAGCAGCATCGCTGGCCGGGCAACGTCCGCGAACTGGAGAATCTGGCGCGGCGTCTCGCGGCACTTTACCCGCAGGACGTCATCACCGCTTCGGTGATCGATGGCGAGCTGGCGCCCCCGGCCGTCGTGTCCGGCGGCAGCGTCGCCCACACCGTCGATAATCTCGGTGGCGCGGTCGAAATGTACCTGTCGTCACATTTTTCGGGTTTCCCGAATGGCGTGCCGCCGCCGGGCCTCTACCATCGCGTGCTGCGCGAGATCGAGGTGCCGCTATTGACCGCCGCTTTGGCGGCCACCCGTGGCAACCAGATTCGGGCTGCCGATCTGCTCGGGCTCAACCGCAATACGCTGCGGAAGAAGATCCGGGACCTCGATATTCAGGTTTATCGGACCGGCGGTTGACCGTTCGGCGGTTTCTTTGCCTGTGGACCGCGTAGTCGCCCGAGGTGTTGTGGGCGGCACGCCGCGATATTGTCGCAATTGAGCAACAATGTTGTAGGAATGCATCACCGCTAGCTCCGCTGCGGCGGCCCGTCGCATTCATTGATTATTGCCAGATGACCAGCGCAGAGACGTCGACCCAAACCGTTGACGACCCGTCGATCGCCGAGCCGCGCACGGCGACGTGGCGTAGGCTGTTGCCGCCGATCGCCGTGGGCGTGGCGCTGCTGTCGGCGTTTCTGACGTTCGTCGTCCTGACCGGGCTGGCGCCGATCTCTCCGACCCGGGACGTCGTGGTGACGTTCCTGCTGATCAACGCCGCCACTGTTCTGCTGCTGGTGGCGATCATTGCCGGCGAAGTCTGGAAAATTATCCAGGCCCGGCGTCGGGGCCGGGCAGCGGCGCGGCTGCATGTCCAGATCGTCAGCCTGTTTTCGGTGATCGCGGTGCTGCCGGCGGTGCTGGTGTCGATCGTGGCCAACGTCACGCTGGACCGCGGCCTCGACCGGCTGTTCTCCGGGCCGACCCGCGCGGTGATCCAGAACTCGCTGATCGTCGCCAACGCCTATCTGCATGAGCACGGCCAGCTGATCCGCGGCGATATTCTCGGCATGGCGAGCGACATCTCACATGCCCGACCGCTGTTCGATCAGGACCGCAAGTCGTTCCGCGAATTCCTCACCACCAATGCGGCGTCGCGCAATCTTCCCGGCGCGATGCTGATCGATAAGGACCGCAATATCCTGGAATCGGCGCAGACCGGCATCCAGCGCGATTTCGATACTCCTGCGCCCGAGTTTCTCGGCAATGTCGACGACACCGAGCCGCAGATCGCCGTGTTCATCGAGGCCAACTACGTCGCCGCGGTGATCCGGCTGAAGAGTTTCGACGACACCTTCCTTTATGTCGCCCGGCTGCTCGACCCGCGGGTGGTGGCGCAGCTGCGGCAGACCCAGGCCAGCGTCGCTGAATATGCCGAGATCGAAGCGCGCCGGCTCGGCGTGCAGGTGGCGTTCGCGCTGATGTTCACGGTGATCGCGCTGACGGTGCTGATGTCGTCGGTGCTGATCGGGTTGAACTTCGCCAATTGGCTGGTGGCGCCGATCCGCCGCCTGATGGGCGCGGCCAAGATGGTCTCGACCGGCGATCTGCACGTGCAGGTTCCGGTGTTCAAGTCCGAAGGCGATCTCTCGCAACTCGGCGAGACCTTCAACAAGATGACCAAGGAACTGCGCACCCAGCGCGACGAGCTGGTCAGCGCCAGCGACCTGATCGACAGCCGCCGCCGTTTCATCGAGGCGGTGCTGTCGTCGGCCAGCGCCGGCATCATCGGCGTCGACGGTTCGCTCAGCATCGGCATTCTCAACCGTTCGGCGGAGAAGCTGATCGGGCATTCGGAGTCGGAAACGCTCGGCCATCCGCTGTCCGAGGTTCTTCCCGAACTCGACGAGATGATGGCGGCTGCCTGCGACGGCGCGCAACGGCTGGTGCAGGGGCAGATCACCATCACCCGCGACGGCCGCGAGCGCATCCTGTCGGTGCGGGTCACGGCCGAGCAGACCGGCCATACGCGGGACAGCTACATCATCACCCTCGATGATATCACCGAGCTGGTCTCGGCGCAGCGGACCTCCGCCTGGGGCGATGTCGCTCGCCGGATCGCACACGAGATCAAGAACCCGCTGACGCCGATCCAGCTCTCGGCGGAGCGGATCAAGCGCAAGTTCGGCAAGGTGATCATCGAAGACAAGGGCATCTTCGAGCAGTGCACCGACACCATCGTCCGCCAGGTCGACGACATCCGGCGCATGGTCGACGAATTCTCGCGCTTCGCGCGGATGCCGAAGCCGGTGATCGAGGGCGAGGATGTCGCCGACACCATTCGTCAAGTCGTGTTCCTGATGCGCGTCGGGCATCCCGACGTCGACATCGAAGCAGAGATCAAGGACGATCCGCTGCGGGCGCGGTTCGACCGCCGCCTGATTTCGCAGGCGCTGACCAACATCATCAAGAACGCGACCGAAGCGATCGAGGCCGTGCCGCCCGAGGAACTCGGCAAGGGCAAGATCGAAGTGGTCGCGGCGCGCGACGGCGAAGACGTCGTGATCGATGTGATCGACAACGGCATCGGCCTGCCCAAACAAAGCCGCTCGCGGCTGCTCGAACCCTACGTGACGACGCGCGAGAAGGGCACCGGACTCGGGCTCGCGATCGTCGGGCGGGTGCTGGTGGATCACGGCGGGGGAATCGAACTCAACGACGCATCCGATATCAGGCCCGGGCAACGCGGCGCCTGGATGCGATTGCGATTCGCGATGTCCGGGCAACCCGTGGCACCGCCAGCCGGTGAACCAAAAACCAAAGTCGGCAACGAACCAAGAATAGAAGCTGCGAGCAGCGGTTGACATTGACAGGCGTGACACATGGCTAATGACATCCTGATCGTTGACGACGAGGCGGACATTCGCGATCTCGTCGCCGGGATTCTCGAGGACGAAGGCTTCACCACGCGCACCGCGCGGGACAGCGATTCCGCGCTGGCGGAAATCTCGAATCGTCGTCCGAACCTGATCTTCCTCGACATCTGGCTGCAGGGCAGCAAGCTCGACGGCCTGCAGTTGCTCGAACAGATCAAGAAGGATCACGCCGAAGTTCCAGTGGTGATGATCTCCGGCCACGGCAACATCGAAACCGCGGTGGCTGCGATCAAGCGCGGCGCCTACGACTTCATCGAGAAGCCGTTCAAGTCCGACCGGCTGATCCTGGTGGCGACACGGGCGCTTGAGACTTCGCGGCTCAAACGCGAAGTGCGCGAGTTGAAGCAGCAGGCGCCGTCCGCCTCGACGCTGATGGGCCGCTCCGCCTGCATGAATCAGCTCCGCCAGACCATCGAGCGCGCCGCCAAGGCCAACAGCCGCATCCTGATCGTCGGCCCGTCAGGCGCCGGCAAGGAACTCGCCGCGCGCACGCTGCACAACGCCTCGGGCCGCACCGACGGCCCGTTCGTGGTGATCAACGCCGCCGCGATCACGCCGGAGCGAATGGAGGTCGAGCTGTTCGGCGTCGAGCCGAACGGCGAGCATCCGCGCAAGGCGGGCGCGCTGGAAGAAGCGCATGGCGGCACGCTGTTCATTGACGAAATCGCCGACATGCCGCGCGAGACCCAGAACAAGATTCTGCGTGTGCTGGTCGAGCAGACCTTCCAGCGCTCGGGCGGCACCGCCAAGGTCAATGTCGACGTCCGTATCGTCTCGTCGACTGCGCGCAATCTCGAAGAGGAGATCGCGGAAGGACGCTTCCGCGAGGATTTGTATCATCGTCTGTCGGTGGTGCCGATCCGGGTGCCGCCGCTGTCGGAGCGGCGCGAGGATATCCCCGAATTGATCGAATACTTCATGGAGCAGATTTCGGCGGCGACCGGCCTGCCGAAACGTCAGATCGGGCAGGACGCGATGGCGGTGCTGCAGTCGCATGTCTGGCCCGGCAACGTCCGCCAGCTCCGCAACAACGTCGAGCGCGTGATGATTCTCGCCGGCGGCGGACCCGACTCGGTGATCACCGCCGACATGCTGCCGCAAGACGTCGGCTCGATGGTGCCGACGATGCCGACCGGCAACAATGGCGAGCACATCATGGGCCTGCCGCTGCGCGAGGCCCGCGAAGTGTTCGAGCGCGATTATCTGATCGCGCAGATCAGCCGGTTCTCGGGCAACATCTCGCGCACCGCCGAGTTCGTCGGCATGGAGCGCTCGGCGCTGCATCGCAAGCTCAAGGCGCTCGGCGTCGGCTGAGCATCGTCCATTTGAACGCACCACCGGATCTGTTTGATGTCGCGCATCGCCTATGTGAACGGCCGCTATCAGGACATGCGCGACGCCAGCGTGAACATCGAAGACCGCGGCTATCAGTTCGCCGACGGGGTTTACGAAGTCTGCGAGGTGCGGACCGGCAAGCTCGTCGACATGCCGCGGCACCTGACACGGTTGCAGCGATCACTGCGCGAACTGCGGATCGCGCTGCCGATGCCGCTGTCGTCGCTGGCGGTGATCCTGCACGAGGTGGTGCGGCGCAATCGTGTTCGCTTCGGCATCGTCTATCTGCAGATCAGTCGTGGCGTGGCCCGACGCGATCATGGATTTCCGCTGAAGCCGGTGAGGCCGAGCGTCGTGGTGACCGCGCGGACGATCGACCCGGCCAAGGGCGCCGCCAATGCGGCGCGCGGTATCAAGGTGATCACCGTTCCGGAGAATCGCTGGCCGCGGGTCGACATCAAATCAACGGCGCTGCTGCCGAATGTGCTGGCGAAACAGGCGGCGCGCGAGGCCGGCGCCTATGAGGCGTGGTACGTCGACGGCGACGGCTTCGTGACCGAAGGCTCGTCGAGCAACGCCTGGATCGTCACCAAAGAGGGGCGTGTGGTGACGCGCCCGGACAGCTCCGGCATTTTGTCCGGGGTCACCCGAGGCGTTCTGATCGAAGCGCTGGAGGCGCTGCAGATCCGCTTCGAGGAACGTCCGTTCACGCCGGCCGAGGCGGTTGACGCAGCGGAAGCGTTCGTCACTGCGTCGAGCATGATCGTGATGCCGGTGGTCACGATCGATGGTCATGCGATCGGAAGTGGCAAGCCGGGCCCGGTGGCTCGCCGCCTGCGCGAGCAATTCCATCGCTTTTCGGCCTTTTCCTGATTTTTGCAGCCAACGCGGCACAGCTTCCGATTTAGCTGCTTGCCTAAAAAGCACGCGTGCCGTCTAATCTCTCCGTCAGTTTCCGGAGGGGGATCTCAGGGGAACTGACAACCGAAATGGAGCTCCGCAGAGAGACGCATTTCGGCAAGAAAATACCCATTCCAATTGCGGGAATAAAAATGGCGGCAGACCGCGCACAAAACCTACAAGACACCTTCCTGAACCATGTTCGAAAAACGAAGACTCCTCTGACGATCTTCCTGGTGAACGGAGTCAAGTTGCAAGGCATTGTCACCTGGTTCGATAATTTTTGCCTGTTACTGCGGCGCGATGGCCATTCGCAGCTGGTCTACAAGCACGCGATCTCGACGATCATGCCCGGTGCGCCGATCCAGTTGTTCGAGGGCGGCGAGGACGCACCAGCTTGAGACGGCACTGATTGGAACCCCGGACCTTTGACGGGGGCTCCGACCGCCCGCGGTCGGCAGCAGATGGGCAAACCGGGCGAGTGATCGTCGTCGGGCCGTACCTTCGTGTGCGCAAGACCGACCCCGATGCCGCCAGCGTCCGTGCAATTCGTGACAGCGACGCCCGCCTCGACGAGGCGGCGGGGCTCGCGCGCGCCATCGATCTGGAGATCGCCGAGGCGGTGCTGACACCGATCAGCCAGATCCGACCGGCGACCTATCTCGGCAAGGGCAAGGTCGAGGAAATCCTCGGGATCATCAAAGGCCACGAAGCCGACCTCGTGGTGATGGATTGTGCGCTGTCGCCGATCCAGCAGCGTAATCTGGAGAAGGCCTGGAGCGCCAAGGTGCTCGATCGCACCGGGCTAATTCTGGAAATCTTCGGTCGTCGCGCCAAGACCAAGGAAGGCTCGCTGCAGGTCGAGCTGGCGCATCTGAACTATCAGCGCTCGCGGCTGGTGCGGTCGTGGACCCATCTCGAACGCCAGCGCGGCGGCTTCGGCTTCATGGGCGGCCCCGGTGAGACCCAGATCGAAGCCGACCGCCGGCTGATCGGCGATCGCATCACGCGACTCGAGAACGAGCTGAAGAAGGTGCAAGCGACACGGCGGCTGCATCGCGCCGGCCGGCAGCGCGTGCCGTATCGCGTCGTCGCTCTGGTCGGCTACACCAATGCCGGCAAATCGACGCTGTTCAATCGGCTGACCCGGGCCGACGTCCAGGCTGCCGACATGCTGTTCGCGACGCTCGATCCGACGCTGCGCGCGCTCAGCCTGCCGCATGGCGGCAAGGCGATGCTCTCGGACACGGTGGGCTTCATCAGCAATCTGCCGACGCAGCTCGTGGCGGCGTTCCGCGCGACCCTCGAGGAAGTTCTGGAAGCGGATCTTATCCTGCACGTCCGCGACATTTCGCATGAGGACGCCGAAGCACAGGACCGCGATGTCGACGCGGTGCTGCGTCAGCTCGGCGTCGAGGCCGACAGCGGCCGGATTCTCGAAATCTGGAACAAGATCGATCGTTTCGAGCCGGAGCAGCTCGATGAGCTTCGCAACATCGCGGGGCGGCGATCGCCCGATCATCCGTGCTTCCTGGTGTCGGCGGTGAGCGGCGAGGGGGTCGACGACGTTCTGCTGGCGATCGAGCAACGGTTGGCGATGGCGCGCACGGTGCTCGATCTGACCATCGACGCCGCCGACGGCGCCGGCGTGAGCTGGCTGCATCGCAACGCCGAAGTGCTCTCCAAGGAACTTCAGGACGGCAGCTATACGATGACGGTGCGGGTCGACGAGACCAAGCGCGACATCGTCGTCGAGCGTTTCAAGGCAGTGCCGCGCGACGACTGAGCAGGCCGCGCGGCCGGCGTTTCCGGCGGCTCCGCGAGAGCGGACGAGGCCTCCCTCGAAACCCCGGTTAAGTCATTGGAAAATAGGCGGGAAAAAGCCGCGAAAAGGGGCGGGCGAGGGTGGCTTGCGCGACCTCGATGCGCTATATGATTCTCATCAGAATCTGACCGGAAACCACCCTTGTCCGACAAAGACGACGAGAAGCCCGGGGAGCCCAAGGCGCCCTCGGATATCCGCCCCATATCCATTCTCGACGAGATGAAGCGCAGCTATCTCGATTACGCGATGAGCGTGATCGTGGCGCGTGCGCTGCCGGATGCGCGTGACGGATTGAAGCCGGTGCATCGCCGGATTCTGTTCGGTATGTACGAGAACGGGTTCGAGTGGAACAAACCGTACCGGAAGTCGGCGCGCACCGTCGGCGACGTCATCGGTAAGTATCACCCGCACGGCGACCAGTCGGTCTACGACGCGATGGTGCGCATGGCGCAAGACTTTTCCATGCGCGTGCCGCTGATCGACGGTCAGGGCAATTTCGGCTCCGTCGACGGCGACGCGCCGGCCGCGATGCGATACACCGAATCGCGGTTGACCAAGATCGCGCAATTGCTGCTCGACGATCTCGACAAGGATACGGTCGACTACCAGGACAACTACGACGGCTCGTTCCGCGAGCCGCGGGTTCTACCGGCGAAGTTCCCCAACCTTCTCGTCAACGGCGCCGGCGGCATCGCCGTCGGCATGGCGACCAACATTCCACCGCACAATCTCGGCGAAGTGATCGACGCCTGCATCGCGCTGATCGAAGATCCGGCGCTCGGCATTGACGATCTGATCAACATCATTCCGGGACCGGACTTCCCGACCGGCGGCATCATTCTCGGCCGGGCCGGCATTCGTCTCGCCTACCACACCGGCCGCGGTTCGATCGTGATGCGCGGCAAGGTCGAGATCGAGACCGTCCGTAAGGACCGCGAGGCGATCATCGTTTCGGAGATCCCGTACCAGGTGAACAAGGCCACCATGGTCGAGCGGATCGCCGAACTGGTGCGCGAGAAGAAGATCGAGGGCATCTCCGATCTGCGTGACGAGTCCGACCGCGACGGTTTCCGGGTCGTGATCGAACTGCGGCGCGACGCGGTGCCGGACGTGGTGTTGAATCAGCTCTACCGCTTCACGCCGCTGCAGACCAATTTCGGCGCCAATATGGTGGCGCTGGATGCCGGCCGTCCGCATTTGATGAACCTCAGGGATCTGCTGACGCTGTTCGTCGCGTTCCGCGAACAGGTGGTGACCCGGCGGACCAAATATCTCCTCGGCAAGGCGCGCGACCGCGCCCACATCCTGGTCGGTCTCGCGATCGCGGTGGCGAATATCGACGAGATGATCCGCGTCATCCGCAATTCGCCCGATCCGAACACGGCGCGCGAAACCTTGATGTCGCGCGACTGGCCGGCGGCCGACGTCGCGGCGATGATCACGCTGATCGATGATCCGCGGCACAAGCTCAATGAAGACGGCACCGCGCGGCTGTCGTTCGAGCAGGCCAAGGCGATCCTCGATCTGCGGCTGCAGCGCCTGACGGCGCTGGGCCGCGAGGAAATCTCCGAAGAGCTCGACAAGCTCGCCCTCGAGATCGCCGACTATCTCGACATCCTACGTTCGCGGGCGCGGGTGCAGACCATCGTCAAGGATGAACTGATCGCGGTGAAGACGGAATTCGCCACGCCGCGCAAGACCATGATCATCGAGCAGGAAGGCGAGGTCGAAGACGAGGACCTGATTCAGCGCGAGGACATGGTGGTGACGGTGTCGCACGCCGGCTACGTCAAGCGCGTGCCGCTCTCGACCTACCGCGCTCAACGCCGCGGCGGCAAAGGACGCTCCGGCATGGCGACCCGCGAGGAGGATTTCGTCAGCCGCCTGTTCGTCGCCTCGACGCACACGCCGGTGCTGTTCTTCTCGTCGCGCGGCCAGGTCTACAAGGAAAAGGTCTGGCGGCTGCCGATCGCGCCGCCGAACGGCCGCGGCAAGGCGCTGATCAACATCCTGCCGCTGGAGCAGGGCGAGCGCATCACCACGATCATGCCGTTGCCCGAGGACGAACAGTCCTGGGCCGCGCTCGACGTGATGTTCGCGACCACCGGCGGCAATGTTCGCCGCAACAAGCTGTCCGACTTCGTCGATGTGCGCCGCTCCGGCATCATCGCGATGAAGCTCGACGACGGCGAGGCGATCGTCGACGTCCAGATCTGTACCGAGCGCGACGACGTGCTGCTGACCGCCGCCGGCGGCCAGTGCATCCGCTTCCCGGTGCCCGACGTCCGGGTGTTCACGGGCCGCACCTCGATGGGTGTTCGCGGCATTGCGTTGGCTTCCGGCGACAAGGTGATTTCGCTCTGTATCCTGCGCCATTTCGAGGCGACGCCAGCGGAGCGCACGACCTATCTCAAGCAATCCGGCGCGTTCCGACGCGCTGCGATCGGGGAGGATACCGATGTGTCCGAGGTCTCCGAGGTGACGGCGGAGGCCGAGAGCGAGGAGGCGGAGGGCCTGACCGCGCTGTCGTCGGATCGCTACGCCGAGATGTCGGCGTCCGAGCAGTTCGTGTTGACGATCTCCGAGAACGGCTACGGCAAGCGCACGTCGTCGTTCGAGTACCGCACCACAGGCCGCGGCGGCAAAGGCATCGGCGCGATGTCGGTCAACAACCGCAACGGCAAGCTGGTGGCGTCCTTCCCGGTCGAGGATTCGGACCAGATCATGCTGGTGACCGATAACGGTCAATTGATCCGCTGCCCGGTCGAGGGCATCCGCGTCGCCGGCCGCTCGACCCAGGGCGTGATCGTGTTCGACACCGCCGATGACGAAAAAGTCGTCTCGGTCGAGCACATTCCGGAGGCTGAGGAGGCCGAAAACGGCAACGGCGGCTGATTGGCCGCCGGGAAACTCGCTTCCACGAATCGAAAGGCCCCCGGCGGGCACACCGGGGGCCTTCGAAGAGCGCTCCTGGAGGGATAGCGCTTGGGTGGTTCTGAGATGCTAACGCAAAAACCTTACGGACGTTCCGCGGTGACCAAGCGGGCTTGGCGCACTGGGGCTTTGCGACTTTCCGCGTTCCGCAGGCAGGACGGCTCGAAGTTCGGCCAGGCCTGTTCCGAGCAATTGGAGCCGAGCGCGCGGATGTCCAGCCGGTCAGCCTTGGCGAGCGCGACCGGAACGCTGGCTTCGACCCGCGGGGCAAAACCCGGGAGAATGGTGAGGGCAGCAGCCACGAACGCGGCAATGGCAACTGCGGAAAGAGCCTTGATCATGACGGACCCCTGTCGGCGGGCCTTTTGACCCGGTTATTGTCGCTTCCCAATGTCGCGGGTTTACCCAAGCCTGGTTTCAGAATGTCTTCTTCCCGCCTAATTCAGGTTTCGTCGCTGAGGGGATTTGTTTCTCCGGCAAAGTTCCGTGAAACAATTCGCTAAAAACCATCATGTTTTCAGCGGCTCAGCTCTCCTGAGACAGACGCGCCAACCCCGCTTTCGGTTCGATCCGTCCAGTGAAATAAAATGCCGGATCCGGCCGGAACCAGATCGGCTTGCGGCCGTCCTGCCGCCGCGCTAGACGGAAGTATGTCCCGTATCGCGCTGTATCCCGGTTCCTTCGACCCCGTCACCAACGGCCACCTCGACGTCGTCCGCCACGCGGTCGGGTTGTGCGACAGGCTTGTGGTCGCGATCGGAATTCATCCAGGCAAAAAGCCGCTGTTCACGACGGAAGAGCGGCTGATGATGGTAAAATCGGTGTTCGAGCCGGTCGCGAATTCGGCCGGCTGTGCGTTCGATTGCACCACTTACGACAATCTCACGGTCACCTCGGCGCAGCAGGTCGGCGCCACCCTCATGATCCGCGGCCTTCGCGACGGCACTGATCTCGACTACGAAATGCAGATCGCCGGCATGAACGAGACGATGGCGCCGGAGATCCACACCGTGTTTGTGCCGGCCTCGGTCGGGGTACGCCCGATCACCGCCACACTGGTACGGCAAATCGCTGCCATGGGCGGCGACGTCTCCGCCTTCGTGCCGCCGGACGTCGCGGCGAGCCTGAAATCCAAATTCGCCGGCTAGCCGGCTTTTCCAATTCGGAGTTTCCATGATCCGTTTGATGGGCATCATCGCCGCGCTGGTGTTCGCGCTGCCCGCGCTGGCGCAGCCGCTTCCCGCCAGCCTCGACAAGCAGAACGCCATCGTCATCGACAGCACCAAGGGTCGCATCGTGATCCAGCTCCGGCCGGACATCGCTCCGCAGCACGCCGAGCGGATCAAGCAGCTCGCCCGCGACGGCTTTTACAACAACGTGCCGTTCCACCGCGTAATGGCCGGCTTCATGGCGCAAACCGGGGACGGCCAGAACTTCAACGGCACCGGCGGTTCGAAATATCCGAATCTGAAGCAGGAGTTTTCCAAGGTGCCGTTCAAGCGCGGCATCGTCGGCATGGCCCGCCGCGGCGACAGCGTCGACACCGCCAATGCGCAGTTCTTCATCATGTTCGATGACGGGCCGAGCCTGAATGGGCAGTACACGGTGATCGGCGAAGTGGTGTCCGGCATGGACGTCGTCGACAAGCTGAAGAAGGCCTCGGCCGGCTCGCCCGGCGGCTCGGTGACCGACCCCGACAAGATGGTCAAGGTCCAGGTCGCCGCTGACGCAAAGTAACCGGCCACAATGCCGCCGCGCCGACAGGTTGCTGTCGCGGCGGTGTTGATCGCTGTCGCGATCGGCCTATCGAGCCGGGTTGCGCTTGCGCAGGCTACGCCGATCGACAATCTGAACGAGTTATTCGCGGCGCTGAAACAATGCTGGCGTCCGCCTCAGCTCACGCCGGGCGATCCCGGCATGCAGATCACGGTGCTGGTGAGCTTCAAGCGCGACGGCGAGATCCTCGGCAAGCCGCGGATCACCTTCGAGAGTGCGAATACGCCGGGGGCCGACAGTCTTGTCTATCGGATCGCGGTGATGGAAACTTTGCAACGGTGCACGCCCTTGCCATTCACGCAGAGCATGGGCAACGCCGTCGCCGGACGCCCCTTCACGCTGCGGTTCGACGATCGCAGAACACTTCCCAAACCAAACGAGAAGAGAGCATGGCTGACAACGAGAACATCCTGATCCTGGAAACCACGCAGGGCGCCGTCAAGATCGAGCTTCGCCCCGATCTGGCGCCGAACCACGTCGCCCGCATCAAGGAACTGGTGCGCGAGGGCTTTTACGACGGCATCGTGTTTCATCGGGTGATCGAGGGCTTCATGGCCCAGACCGGCTGCCCGCAGGGCACCGGCACCGGCGGCTCGGGCAAGAAGCTCAAGGCCGAGTTCAACAAGGAGCCGCATGTTCGTGGCACCGCCTCGATGGCGCGCGCCGCCAGCCCGGATTCCGGCGACAGCCAGTTTTTCATCTGCTTCGACGACGCCCGCTTCCTCGACAACCAGTACACGGTGTGGGGCAAGGTGATCGAGGGCATGGAGAACGTCGACAAGATCAAGCGCGGCGAGCCGGTGCAGAACCCGGACAAGATCGTCAAGGCGCAGATCGCCGCCGACGCAGCGGCCTGATCCGCGGACGGCCTCAGCAAGAAAGGTGTCATGCCCGGGCTTGACCCGGGCATCCATCATTTTGAGAGCGATGGATTGCCGGGTCGAGCCCGGCAATGACGGGTCCTTACGATGCGCACCGAATTGTTCGATTTCGATCTGCCGGCGAGCAGCATCGCGCTGCGGCCGGTAAGCCCGCGCGATGCCGCGCGGATGCTGGTGGTGCGTCCCGGCGCGACCCTCGAGGATCGCGCCGTGCGCGATCTGCCGGCGCTGTTGCTGCCCGGCGATCAACTCGTCGTCAATGATACCAGGGTGATCGCCGCGCAGCTCACCGGGCGGCGGATCGGTCGCGCAACCGAGCCCAGGATCGAGGCGACGCTGATCAAGCGGCGCGACGGCTCGCGCTGGCAAGCGCTGGTCAAGCCGGCCAAGAAACTCGCAGAGGGCGACGTCGTCCGCTTCGGCCATGACGGCCGGGTCTGTCTGCTCGGCCATCTCGACGCCACCGTCGAGGCCAAGGGCGACGCCGGCGAGGTAACGCTGGCGTTCAGCTTCCATGGGCCGGCACTCGATCAGGCGATCGCCGAACTCGGCGCGACGCCGCTGCCGCCTTACATCGCCTCCAAACGCACGCCTGATGATCAGGACGCTGCCGACTACCAGACGATGTTTGCGGCCAATGAGGGCGCTGTCGCAGCGCCAACAGCGGGATTGCATTTTACCCCGGAGCTCGACGCGGCGCTGAAGGCGCGCGGCGTGACGCTGCACCGCCTGACGCTGCATGTCGGGGCAGGGACGTTCCTGCCGGTGAAGGTCGACGACACCGCCGAGCACAAGATGCACGCCGAGTGGGGCACGATCAGCAGGGCCACCGCCGACGCGCTGAACGCGGCGCGGGCGCAAGGCGGCCGCATCGTCGCGGTCGGCACCACCTCGCTGCGCCTCCTGGAGAGCGCCGCGCGCGAGGACGGCACGATCGCGCCGTTCGCCGACGAGACCGCGATCTTCATCACCCCCGGCTACAGATTTCGTGCGGTCGATGTGCTGATGACCAACTTCCATCTGCCGCGATCGACGCTGTTCATGCTGGTGTCGGCATTTTGCGGGCTCGAGACGATGCAGGCGGCCTATCGCCACGCCATCGACTCCGGCTATCGCTTCTACTCCTATGGCGACGCCAGCCTGCTGTTCCGGGAACCTGCCTCCACATGAGCGTACCGAACCATTTCGAACTGCTCGGTCGCGACGGCGCGGCGCGCACCGGTCGGCTGACCACGCCGCACGGCGTGGTGCGGACACCGGCCTTCATGCCGGTCGGCACCGCGGGTGCGATGAAGGGGCTGCATTGGCGCGAGGTGCGCGACGCCGGCGCCGATATCGTGCTCGGCAACACCTATCATTTGATGCTGCGTCCCGGCGCGGAGCGGATCGCGGCTCTCGGCGGGCTGCAGCGCTTCACCACCTGGAACGGACCGATGCTGACCGATTCCGGCGGCTTTCAGGTGATGTCACTGGCGCAGCTGCGCAAAGTCTCAGAGAAGGCGGTGAACTTCCGCTCGCATATCGACGGCGCCGCAATCGAATTGTCGCCGGAGCGTGCGATCGAGGTGCAACTGCTGCTCGGCAGCGACATCGCGATGCAACTCGACGAATGCGTACGACTGCCGGCGGAGCGCGCCGACATTGAGCGCGCGATGCAATTGTCGCTGCGATGGGCCGAGCGCTGCAAGCGCGCGTTCGAGCAAGCGCCGGACGGTCACATGCTGTTCGGCATCGTGCAGGGCGGCGACGTTCCGGAACTGCGCCATGCCAGCGCACGCGGGCTGGTCGACCTCGGCTTCCACGGCTACGCGATCGGCGGTCTCGCGGTCGGCGAGCCGCAGGAGGTGATGCTGGCGATGATCGAGGAGGCGGCGCCGATCCTGCCTGCCGACCGGCCGCGCTATCTGATGGGCGTCGGCACGCCGGAAGACATTCTCGAAGCGGTAGCGCGCGGCATCGACATGTTTGATTGCGTGATGCCGACCCGGAACGGACGCCACGGCGTCGCGTTCACCCGGTTCGGACCGGTGAATCTGCGCAACGCCCGCCACGCTGACGATCCGCGGCCACTCGACGAGGATAGCGACTGGCCCTCGACCCGCAACTGCTCACGGGCCTATCTGCATCATCTGGTGAAATCCGGCGAGACGCTGGGCGCGATGCTGCTGTCGGAAATCAACATCGCGTACTATCAGCGGCTCATGCGCGATATGCGTGGCGCAATTGTAGACGGCTCATTCGAGACATTTCGCGCTCAGACCCGTGCGGGCTGGGCGCAGGGCGACATCTCACCACGAGGCAGCGCGTAAAGATGACGGCGGCCAGGCCGCAACTAGTTGCAGGCGAACCGCTTCAGCGAGTGCTTCGTCACGAAGCCGTAACCGCAGGTGTCGCAGGTCCAGAGATAGCTGACGATGCTCTCTTTCACAAATGCGGAGGCTTCCGCTGCGACCATCGAATCTGCGCAGACCGGGCAAGTCGGCAGATCGCTTCCACGCGGTGCAGGACGAGAGGCTTTGGTCGACAGGACTTCAGCAATTGCTGGCATCGTGACCTCCTCAGCATTCAGTGGTCGAACTATCCGAGTTGCACGAACTATACACCAGGAACTCTGACGATGTCGCAACACAAATGCGTTCGTTCTGAGAAATCGATTCTGCAATGCAGCGCCGATGTGATTCATCTGGCCTTGCCGCGTGCGATGCATCGTGAACGGTTCGTTACCACGTCACGATCTGACCGCAGCAACGCCTCCGCAGATGCGTCTTTGCTCCGTCAATTCGTCAGTGCTTCTGACTCAAATCACTCAGTGAAGAGGACTCCATGTCTCAGCCGCCACGCCGCCCGCGCACATTGAACGATGCCCGCACCGAAGCGGAAGCCGCCTTCAAGAAGGTGACGACCAAGCCGGTGGAAGCGCCTTCGGTGAAGAAACAGGCGCTACCTGGGATCAAGGAAATGGTCTCGCTGCGGATCGATCAGGATGTGCTCGAGCACTTCCAGGGCGACGGTCCCGGCTGGCAGGACCGCATCAACGCAGCGCTGCGCAAGGCTGCCGGGCTTTAACGCAGCCACCTAGCTGCGGTCGCGCGCGGTCGCCTCCGGCCGGACAGTGCGCAGATTCAGCAGATTGCCTGTGAGGATCAGCGCGGCGCCGAGCACGGTGTAGGCGTCGAGACGCTCGCCGTAGACGAGCCAGCCGGCCGTCGCGCTCAGCGGGACCCTCAGGAAGTCCATCGGCACCACCACGGTGGCGTCGGCATAGGACAGCGCCCGCGTCAGGCAGTAATGCGAAAACGTGCCGCAGAATGCGATCACGACGATCCAGGCCCACACATAGGCGGACGGCCACTGCCAGACATACACCGACGGCAGCAAGCCGAGCACGGACTGGATGACCAGCATCCAGAAGATGATCGTCATGGTGCTCTCGGTTCGGGTCAGTGATTTGACCAAGGTGATAGAAACCGCAAAGCCGACCGCCGCGGCGAGGGCGATCAATTGGCCCGGTTCGACCGCGCCCGTGGCGGGGCGCACGATGACGACGACCCCGACGAGGCCGAGCGCGACAGCCGCAATCTTCCAGAGGTTGAGACGCTCACCCAGGAAGCTCGCCGCCAGAATCGCGATCCAGATCGGCATGGTGAACTCGATCGCGACGACCTGGCCAATCGGAATCAGCGTCAGCGCGAAAAACCATCCGAGCTGGGCGCCGTAGTGGACCAGATTGCGGGCGAGGTGCGGCAGCGGTCGGGTCGTCGCCATCGCGGCGAAGCCGCCGGCGCCCAGGATCAGCGGAACCATCATGACGAAGCCGATCACCGAACGCAGCTCCATGATCTGGAACACGTTGAGTTCGCGCGACGCCTCGCGGCCGGCAACCGCGATGATCACCATCAGGCTGAGCCAGCCCGCCATCCATAGCGCGGCCAGGCTTTTCGAAGGCTGTCGGGTCATCGGCGGCTGTTCTGCAGTTTTTTTGCCAAGCGTTTCCTGCTGCTCTATCGGCGAGCCCGCTGCCCTTGGCAACCCGCTGCGCGGATCGTGATGGTTGATTTCCTGCTGCTGCTGTGCCCCGATCGGTAGGAAGAGCCGCGCAAGCCGGCTCGCAGGTGACAAAGGGAGGACGAGTGATGCGGACCTTGCAGCCGGCCGATTGGTCAAAACCCCGCGGCTTCTCGCACGGCGTTGCGTTCATCGGCCCGGGACAGTGGCTGGTGCTGGCCGGCCAGACCGGCACCAATGACAACGGCGAGTACGAATCGGACGACCTCGCCGCCCAGGTCGGCGCCGCGCTGAAGCGGATCGTGACGCTGCTGGCCGAGGCGGGCGCAGGACCCCAACACATCGTTCGGCTAACCTGGTATCTCACCAGCCGCGACGACTACGCGGCTGCGGGCGCCGGCATCGCCGCAGCCTGGCGCGACACGCTGGGGCGGCATTTCCCGCCCTCGACCCTGCTCTATATCTCCGGGCTGGTCGATCCGCGCGCCAAGGTCGAAATCGAGGTGACGGCGTTCGTGCCGGCCAGATAGCGATGCTGCGGGCCTTGCAAGGCGGGCGGGTTTCGGCCAACAAGCCGCCTGATTGCAAGGAGTTCGATCGATGACGCAGCGTTCCATTTCGGCCAATTTCGTGACGGCCTTCGCCACCGGCTGGCCGGAGAATCAGCCTGACGTACTGATCCTGTCGCTGACCACGCAGAATGGCGTGCAGGACTTCGCGCTGACCAAGGAACAGGCGCTGCTGGTCGCCAAGACGATGAAGCGCACCGCGACTCAACTGGTCGCGCCAAAACGTCAGGCGTGAGCCGCAGGTCTCCCGGCGTGGAGCTTTTCGATCAGCGTGATGGTTGATGGATCGGCGCGCGTTTCGACAAGAATCGGTCGACCGTCCGACTCCTAGAGATCTTCCGGTTTTGATAGAATCAGTGCCGGAGCTCTAACATTTTGTTCTGACACGTTTTCTTCACGCGAACCGGTACCCACTTTGCTCGAGAACGCTATAGTCCCGATTGATCGGGTCGTATCAATGTTTGGAAATGATATTTTCTTTTGAACGTCCGGATCTGTTCAAGGTCTGAGGCTCTCGATCGTGCGCCCCGGAGGTCTCATTCCTGGGCGCATTTTTCTTGCGCACCATTCTTGCAGACCATGGCAGAGCTCAAAAGGCCGCTCTCAAAAGCAAAGACCGGGCTCCATGGGAGCCCGGTCTCTTGTCGCGTAGCTCGATTGAGCCGTATCAGCCGACGTTGACGGTCGACGTGATCGCGGCGGTCTTGCCGTTCCAGTACTTCGGGAACCAGGTGGTGTTGCTGAGAACAGCAGCGTGCACCAGGATCGCGATGACAGTCACGCTGCCGAGCAGCAGGGGCAGGCCGACGGTCGGGCTGACCACAGTCCAAATTCTACCTTGATTCATGGTCAATCCTCCTTAGTGCAGCCAGGGCGAGTAAACGTAGGCGAGGAAGTGAGCGACGATCGCGATCGCACCGAAAATACGGGTGCCATCGATCACGTGCTTGTGGAGCTCTTCGGACTCCTCGACCGACAGACCGGTCAGTGTCTTTTCAGCCATTTTAATAAACCTCAATACTGAGTTGTGCTGTGAATCGAACAGCCGCACTGCAGCGCTCGATGGGGGCACTATGATCGGAACCATCGCCAAGAACATTGCGCAGGAACAATTTTTCGTGATTTCAAAAGTCGTAGATCTGGTGGCGTCGGTATTTTGGTAGGTAATCAGCCGATTAATCGTGGCGCCTGGGTCGCGAACTGCTCGTCCTGGGGCTCGGCGGGCAGGGCCGTATGGGTCCGGGCGTGCTCGATCACGCGCGCTAGCAAAGAGAGACCGAGCGGCGCCAGCGCGCGCTCCCACAGTTCGCGGGCGGTCTCGCCCTTGTGCACAAAGCACCATTCCTGCAACGCAATTGCGCCGGCGTCCATTCGGTCGGCGAGGTGGTAGACCGTGCCGCCGGCAATCGGGTCGCCTTCGCGAATGGTCCATTCCACCGCGGCAATTCCGCGATGTCGAGGCAGCAGCGACGGGTGATAGCCGATTCCGCCCAGCCGGGAGGCCGCCAGCGCATCGCGGCCGACTCTTGCGTGGCTGTGAGCGGCGACGATCAAATCGGTGTCCGGCGCGATCTCCGCGGCGGTCACGAGCTTCGGGCTGGCCTGCACCGTGACCGCGATCCCGACCGCCTCGGCGGCCAGCGCCAGCCGGTCGCCGCCATCGGCGACCACGACCCGCGGCACAGCAATGTCGCGCCCGCGCAGCATCTCCAAGGTGGCCACGCCAAAATGTCGTGAGCCGACGAGGGTGATGCGCATGAGGTTTTGTGATCTTTTGTTGAGACGGCAGGACTGCGCCGGCGCAAGGCCGGACACGGCGGCGATGGTGAGCGCGGAGGGACTCGAACCCTCGACCCCATGATTAAAAGTCACGTGCTCTACCGTCTGAGCTACGCGCTCACGTGCCGCGCTGTGTAGGGGGCTGGCACGGCTTGGTCAATAGCCGAGGGCCGAGCAAATGCACCCCTGTGGTGACGGATTTGGTCAGGCGCACAGCTATTTACGGCCTAATCCTCGTCCAACCATTCAGCCGTCGATGACGGCTGAAATCTTCTCAGGCGGCGTCGTGGTGGATTTCCTGGGCCACCTTCTGCCGCGCCGGGAGCGCCGGCGGCAACGTCACCGGCCGTAGGCCGATCAGCTCGGCGGTGCGGACACGGGTGTCGGTCCACCACGTGAACGCGTTGATTCGCGAATTCTCGAGGATCGCGATCGCCACCGCCGACAGGAACGGCAGGCTCTGCAGCACCAGCACCCCGGCGAAGATGTAGATCTCGTGGATCTGGCGGAAGGAGTTGGACGCCACCAGCACCCCTGCGCCAATCAGCAGCAGCACCCCGATCACGGCCTCCCAGAACGCCTGGAACTCGACCGACATCAGCGTTAGGCCGCCCTTGGAGGTGCGGGCGAAGGCGAGGTGCTCGGTGATCAGGCCCTGTGCGACGGCGCGGGACACCGTCCACTGCACCGACATCGCCGCGATCATCGCGCCCAGCATCTGCGGCACGTTGATCTTCACCCGCAGCCGGTACAGCACCAGGAAATGAGCCAACGTCACCACGAACGAGGCGATGATCGGCAGCGTCAGGATCTTGTCGGGGATGGCGATGTCTGCGAAGGCGACGATCGGCACCCAGATCAGATTGAGGATCGCCACCACCACGCCGAGGCTTTCGGCGCCAAGCCAGTTCAGCCAGCCGAGGCCGAATTCGCGCTTCTGGTCCTGGCTCAGCCGGCTGTTGCCGGGCAGGAAGCGGCGCCAGTGCTTCTTGATGATCTGGAAGCCGCCATAGGCCCAGCGATGGCGCTGCTTCTTGAACGCCTCGTAGGTGTCGGGCAGCAGGCCGTAGCCGTAGCGCGTGTTCGTATAGTGAGTGAGCCAGCCGTGCTCCATGATCTCGAGGCCGAGGTCCGAGTCCTCGCAGATCGTGTCGCTCGACCAGCCGCCGGCCATGTCCATCGCGGCGCGGCGAATCAGGCACATCGTGCCGTGCACGATGATGCCGTTGGATTCGTTGCGCTGGACCATGCCGATGTCGAAGAAGCCGGCATATTCGCCGTTCATGATGTAGTGCATCAGCGAACGGTCGCCGTCGCGATGCTCCTGCGGCGCCTGGACCAGGCCGACCCGCGGATCGTCGAAGGCGGGCACCAGATCTTTCAGCCAGTCCGGCGTCACCACATAGTCGGCGTCGATGATGCCGATGATCTCGGCGTCGACGGCGGTGCGCTCCATCGCGATCCGCAGCGCGCCGGCCTTGAAGCCCTGGACCTTCTCGGCGTTGATGAACTTGAAGCGCTCGCCGAGTTCGCGGCAATGGTCCTGGATCGGCTGGGTGAAAGCCGGATCCGGGGTGTTGTTGATGATCACGACGCATTCGAAGTTCGGATAATCGAGCTGCGCGACCGCATCGAGCGTCTGCTTGAGCATCTCCGGCGGTTCGAAATAGGCCGGGACGTGGATCGACACCTTGGGGTAGCTGACGGCGCCGGAAGCCTTCGCCTCGGCCTGCTGGGCGTCGGTCATCGCGCGCGTGATCAGCCGGCGCGGCTTGTGACCGAATGCAACGACCGAGATTTCCTCAATGCGCGCCAGTGCGATCAGCACCAGTGGAACCAGCAGGGTCATGCCGAGCGTCAGCGCGAAGGCCGAGCCGAACACGAAATAATGCCCCGTCCAATAGGCGAACACGGTCGCAGCCCAGGCGCCGACGCCGTGCGCGGCCGAGGACAGCAACAGGGTCTGCATCGCCGTCGGGGTGGCGAGCTGCAGAATCGGCAGTGACAGCAAGATGCCGACCAGCAGCGCGATGCCGGCCAGCTTCCAATACGCCGGATCGACCACCGGACCGGTCCAGGCGAATTTCGGGTGCCGCGACGCGTCGAGGATGCCCCAGTATGGACCGACGCCGCCTTCGAAGTACTTCCAGGGCTGATCGATCGCTTCGACGATGTTGTATTCCATGCCGATGGCTTCGGCGCGGCTGACGAAGTTGCGCAGCGTCACCGCCTGCTCGAACGGTCCGGGGATCGCCGCCTTGAGATTGTAGCCGGCGCTCGGCCAGCCGAATTCGGCGATCACGATGCGCTTGCCGGGGAAAGCGTCGCGCAGCTTCTGGTAGATGATCAGCGCCTGATCGACCGCCTGCTTGTCCGAGAAGCCTTCCCAATAGGGCAGGATGTGCGCGGCGATAAAGTCCACCGACGACGCGAGCTCGGGGTTCTCGAGCCAGATGTTCCAGATCTCGCCTGTGGTGACCGGCACATTGACCTGGCTCTTCACACGCTGGATCAACTTGATGAGATCCTCGACCTTCTGGTCGGCGCGGTAGATCGTTTCGTTGCCGACGACGATGCCGTTGACGTTGCCGTTGCGCTTGGCGAGGTCGACGGCCGCCTGCATTTCCCGTTCGTTGCGGTCGCTGAACTTGTCGATCCAGGCGCCGACCGTGACCTTGATGCCCACTTCGTTGGCGATCGGGGGCACCAGCTCAACGCCGCCGGTCGACGAGTAGAGACGGATCGCCCTGGTCATCGGCGCCAGCGTCTTCAAGTCGCTGCGGATGCGCTCGGCGCTCGGGATATTATCCACGTCGGGGTGGGCGGAGCCGTCGAACGGCGCGTAGGACACGCTCGGCAGCATGCCGCTGAAGTCGGGGGCTTTCTGTTTGTCCCGGAGGATACCCCAGAGACCAGCGTGAGCGGCGGTGACGAAAAGCAGAACAGCGACGACGGCGCGCATCGCGACTAAACCATACGGGGCCTAGATGGCTGGTCAGCGGACCCGTCCCCGAGGTCCGACCAAGGCGGTAGCAATTCAAGCATACAGCTCGGCCCCGTCGACGATGAATTCATACGACGCCGTGGCGAATTAAGGGCGGTTACAAGCCAACCGCAAAAATTTCTGAACGTTCCGAAACTGCGCCGGACTATTTCGCCGGCGCAGAAGAGGGAGCAGTCGCAGGGGCCGGCGTCGCGGGACCGGGCACAGGAGCAGCAGGTTGCGTGTTCGCGGCCGGCTTCCCGGACGGCGCTGCAGGAGCAGCAGTCGCTGCCGCCGGCTGCTGTTGCGCGGTCGGATTGATCCAGCAGGCGTGGACACGTCCGCTGAGGCCTTCCGGCACCTTCGGATCGATCGGTCCGGAGCGGACAAGGCAGCGGAACGCGGCCTGGATGTGGCCGGTCGGGCAACCGAAGCGGTCGTACAGATCGAGATGGCGGAACGCGGTGTCGAGGTCATCGCGCCACATCAGCACCACCACGCGGCGGCCGAGCCAGACGCATTCCGGATTGCCGGCGGGACCGTTGATCGCCTGCGCGGCCTCGACGAATTCGTCGGTCTTGCGCTGGCTCTCCTTGAGCGGGTCCGCGGGCGGTTGGGCGGGCTGGTTGGCGTTGGCCGGCGGCTTGTTGTTCTGGTCCTGAGCACGCAGGTCGCCGCTCTGGGCAATCGCGCCGCCGATCCCGATCAGCAGGGCAAGTCCGGTCGCGGCCAGGCCACGCAACAGCGCGTTCTGGAACTCAAGGAATACTCGTCGCATAGCGTCCCCGATCTGTTGTCCGGGTCACAACGGCCTCGGTCCCCATCCGCCCGACGCCGCCGCATTTCGTCGCCGATGCGGCGTGACCCTGCACGATTTCCCATGACGGACATTTCAGGATTTGTCCAGCAATGACAATTGATCGCCAGCGACATGACGACGAATTCACGTTGCTTAACATTCGTTCATTCCGGTCCGGGAAATTTTGCGTCACCTTATGCCCTTGGCAGATCGCCTGCGAGCGGGTAATCGACGATGCTTCTGGAGGACGGAACCCATTTCTTTTCGCACGCCGCTGGCGCTTCTCCCGATTTCTCTCGGCATCATCTTCGGCGTCTGGTGGTGGATCGCCACGCCGGTCACATTGACACGCGCGCCGATCGATCCGAGCGACAAGCTCGAATGCGTCTCGTATGCGCCATTCCGCGGCGCGCAGACGCCGCTCGATCCGACGACGCGGATCGGCGCGGAACAGCTCGAGCAGGATCTGACGCAACTCGCCAAGATCTCGAAATGCGTGCGGACCTACTCGGTCGACAACGGCCTCGAGCAGTTGCCGGCGATTGCCGGAAAGGTCGGGCTCAAGGTACTTCAGGGCATCTGGCTCGGCAACGAACGCGCCAAGAACCTGGCGCAGATCGCCGTGGCGGTCGGCCTGACGAAGGATCATCCGAACGTCATCAGTTCGCTGGTGGTTGGCAACGAGGTGCTGCTGCGGGGCGAAATGACGGCAGCAGACCTTGCCGCGACGATTCGTCTGGTGAAGTCGCAGGTCAAGGTGCCGGTCACCTATGCGGATGTCTGGGAATACTGGCTGCGCAATCGCGATATCTACGACGCGGTCGACTTCGTCACGATTCACATCCTGCCTTATTGGGAGGATCTGCCGATTCGCGCGCGCAATGCCGCGAGCCACGTCGATCAGATCCGCAAGCGCGTCGCTGTCGCATTTCCGTCGAAGGAGATCCTGATCGGCGAGACCGGCTGGCCCAGCGCCGGGCGGATGCGCGAGGGCGCACTGCCGTCTCGCGCCAACCAAGCGCGCGTGGTGTCGGAAATCCTCGGCCTTGCGAAGCTCGAGAACTTCCGCGTCAATCTGATCGAAGCCTACGATCAGCCTTGGAAGCGGGAGCTCGAGGGCACCGTGGGAGGCTATTGGGGTCTGATCGACGCCGACAATCGGGAGCTGAAATATCCGGCGGGCCTGCCGATCAGCAATTTCCCGCAGTGGAAGCTGTCGATGGCTGCCGGCATGGTGCTGAGCGTGCTGGTATTCGCCGCCGCGATGCTGACTCTGCGCCGGAAGCCGTGGCCGCCGCGGCTGGTAGCCTGGCTCGCAGTGGGGGCGTCCGCGACCGCGGGCGGCATACTGCTCGGCGTCGCCGTCGACAAGATGCTGGTCGAGAGCTACGGCTGGGGCCGATGGCTACAATGGGGCTTGCTGCTGGCGAGCGGGGTGCTGACGCCGATCCTGGCCGCCATTGCGCTGGTGTCCGGACGGGCGCTGCCGACTTTCCTCGAACTGTTCGGTCCGCGCGAAGATCGCAGCCGGTCGTTCCTGACCTATGCGCTCGGTCTGTCGGTGGTGGTGACCACCCTGATCGGCGCGCAGAGCGCGCTCGGCTTCACCTTCGATCCGCGCTATCGCGACTTCCCGTTCGCCTCGCTGACGATGGCGGTGCTGCCGCTGTTTCTGCTGATGCTGCTCAATCGGCCGCAGCAGGGCGTGCGGCCGATTGCCGAAGCGGTGTTCGCCGGGGTGTTCGCAGTGTCCGCGCTCTACACGGTGTTCAACGAGGGGCCGAAGAACTGGCAGTCGCTGTGGACCTGCGCGGTCTATGCGATGATGGCGCTCACGCTGTGGCAGGCGCGGGCCGCGCAAACCCCAAAATAAGCAGCCCGATCGCGATCCCCGACAGGCCGATATTGTAGAGCACGATGCCGAAGCCGGCAGCGACGAGTCCCGCGGTCAACAGCACGATCGACGGCCGGATGAAGTGCAGGATGGCGATCACCACCGCCGCGATTCCGAAAACCGAATTGCGGAACAGGTAGGTCATCAAGAGCCGGGTCTTGCACAGCATCGATTGCAGACCGGCGTCGCAGGCGAGCGCCACGGTCGAGAGTTCGATCGCAAGATAGCGCAGATACAGCGCATAGCCGACGGTGAGGAATCCGACGATCAGGAGCCACTGCACCTGATACGGGGAGAGGCGGAACGGTTGTTTCTTCATGGCGCGATTATGCTGCGGATTGCCGCCCTGAACAACCCGCCGAAGCGCGGCTTGTCAGCCTGATTTTCAGCGGAGGCCCAGAATCGACGTCAGCGACGCCGGCTTCGGAGCCGGGGCGGGGGCCGGCGGCTCCGGCGCGGCGGGCGGCTCCGGCGCGGCGGTCACCTTGGGCGGTCGCTTGCGCTGAGTCCGCGCCGGCGGCGTCGTCGAAATCAGCGGCAGACGCTGGCCGTCGAACAGCGAGGTTTCACAGGAGTGGTCGGCCGCGTCGATCATGGCGCAGAGCCTCGCCGCCGCAGCGGCGTCGTTGAGCGGTCCGGCCACCAGCCGGAGCTGTCCGCCGCTGGCGCTCTCCTTGACCATGATGATCGGCCGCATGTCCTTCAGCTGCTTGTGAGCCTTCGACACTCGCCGCCACAGGCTGCGCAGCCCCTCCACCGAATTGGCCCCCCCCAATTCGACGCCGAATTCGGTGTGGGGCACGGCGACCGGCGTCTCCTCCGCGGAATCGACCTCTGGCTCGGCCGCCGGGCTGACCGGGGGCGTGGCCGCTCTCGGCTCGATCAGCTTACCGGCGGCGGAATCCGGTGGCGCCAGCATCGAGCGTGGCGGCATCAGGGGCATGGCCGGTGAGATCGCGGCCATGGCGGCCTTGTCGCCCCGCTTGGTCTCGGCCTCCTGGGCGGGCGGCAACGCCGGCATCGCTGCGGACCATGATGCGGTAGGTGGCGCCGCGGGGGGCGGTGTTGTGGAAGTCGGAGCCGAGGGAGGCGGCACTGCGGCGAGGATCGGAGCCGGTGGTTCCGGCGCCGAGACTGCTGCCGGCGGAGTGGCCGATTCCGTAGCGTTCACCGCGGCTGGACGTTTCGATGCAGAGGGCGTCGGCTGCACCAAGCTGGTCGAGGACGGCGCAGGCAGACTCGCCTTGGAATCGACAGCGGCGATCGGCGGGGCTGCATGCGCTGGTTCTTTGACCGGGATTTCAGGAAGCGTCGCCACAAAAGCCTTGTCGGACTTTTCAGAGCCGGAGGGCTTGGCCGCAGCCTGCACCCGCGCAATCGAGCCCGTCACCGAATCGAGTCCCTGCTCGATGGAGCCGAGCCGTGCGTACAGCCGGTCGCGGTCGCCGTTGAGCGTCTCGATCGCCGCCGCGAGCCGGCTGGCTTCGCTCTGGCTCTGCTTGGCGAGTTGCTGGATCGTCTGAGACTGCCGCGCCAGGTCGGCGGCGGCGACCTGGTCGCGCCGGCGGTCGGTCGCGGTCTGGCTGGCGAGGATCGCGATCACCAATGCGCCGAGCGAGCCGGCCGCCCATGACGCCAGCCGCCACTTGGCTTGGTTGTCGAGTTCTTCCTCGTCCGCCAGGAAACGCGTCAGCCAGCCGCCCGATTCCTCGGTCGCGAAGCTGTCCGCCAGATCATCGCTCTTTTTCCTCGCCATTCGAACGTCCAAAGGTCCCAGCCGCCGAAGCGAATCATATGGCTGACATTAACAGGGAAATCTCCGCTCGATGCCGCCAACGAGGCATTTTCGCGTCCCGAAAGCCGTTTCCCCTTCGCCGGAAAACCATTTATGAGGGCTGCAAACAGACCTCACGGGATTTGATATGACGACGAGAACCAGCCTGACCATCGTGCTCGCCGCCGGCGAGGGAACGCGGATGCGGTCGTCGCTGCCGAAGGTTCTGCACCCGGTGGCCGGCCGGCCGCTGCTCGCTCACGTGCTCGCCGCCGCGCCGCACGGCGCAGACGACAAGCTCGCCGTGGTGATCGGCCCAGATCATCAGGCGGTGGCCGATGAGACCAAACGGATCCGGCCCGATGCGGAGACCTTTGTGCAGAGCGAGCGGCTCGGCACGGCCCATGCGGTTCTCGCGGCGAAGCAGGCGATCGTGCGCGGCGCGGACGATCTTCTGATCGCGTTCGGCGACACGCCGCTGATTTCGGCCGAGACCTTCGTCCGGCTGCGCGAACCATTGCGCAACGGTTCGGCGCTGGTGGTGCTCGGCTTTCGCGCCGCCGATCCGACCGGCTATGGCCGGCTGGTGGTCGAAGGCGATCAGTTGGCCGCGATCCGCGAGCAGGCCGACGCCAGCGCGGACGAGCTGAAGATCACGCTGTGCAATGCCGGTGTGATGGCGATCGACGGTCGTATCGCGCTCGACGTACTCGAGCGGATCGGCAACGCCAACAAGAAGGGCGAGTACTATCTGACCGACGCGGTCGGAATCATGCGCGAGCGCGGCCTGCGCGCGAGCGTGATCGAGACTGACGAAGACGAAGTCCGAGGCATCAACACCAAAGCGCAACTCGCCGAAGCCGAAGCGGTGATGCAGACGCGGCTGCGGCAGGCGGCGATGACCGCCGGCGTGACGCTGATTTCGCCGGAGACGATTCATCTCGCGGCCGATACGAGGTTCGGCAAGGACGTCACGATCGAACAGTTCGTGGTGATCGGCCCCGGCGTCAGCATCGCGGACGGCGCGGTGATCCACTCGTTCTCGCACATCGTCGGCGCGTCGGTCGGCAGCAACGCGTCGGTCGGCCCCTATGCGCGGCTGCGGCCGGGCACGTCGCTCGGCGACGGCGCCAAGATCGGCAACTTCGTCGAGACCAAAGCGGCAAGGATCGACGCCGGCGCCAAGGTCAATCATCTCACTTACATCGGCGATGCGCATATCGGTGAGGGCGCGAATATCGGCGCCGGAACGATTACTTGCAACTATGACGGCTTCAACAAGCATCGCACCGAGATCGGCGCAGGCGCTTTCATCGGGTCCAATTCATCGCTGGTCGCGCCGATCAAGATTGGTGTCGGCGCGTATGTCGGGTCGGGCTCCGTGATCACCAAGAACGTGCCGGACGATTCCCTCGCGGTCGAACGCAATGATCAGACGGTCCGTGTCGGTTGGGCGAAGCGGTTTCGCGAAACCAGTGCGCGCGCCAGGAAACCAAAGACCAGTTGAGTTCGGTCGAGTTCGGACGCGTGGTTAACGCGATATCGCTTCAGATGTCGTAATCCGCAATAATTCTTGACTACCTTTGTATTTGCGGAACTCGCTACATATCAATGACGCCGGGCATTGCCGGCCTTCGGGAGATAATCAACCGCATGTGCGGAATCATCGGGATTTTGGGACGCGGACCGGTCGCCGATCGACTGGTCGATTCATTGAAACGGCTCGAGTATCGCGGTTACGATTCCGCCGGCGTTGCGACACTCGAAGGAACGCATCTCGAACGGCGGCGCGCCGAGGGCAAGCTGAAGAATCTCGAGGCGCGCCTCAAGAAAGAGCCGCTGAGCGGTCATTCCGGAATCGGCCACACCCGCTGGGCGACGCATGGCAAGCCGACCGAGACCAACGCGCATCCGCACGCGGCCGACGGCGTCGCCGTGGTCCACAACGGCATCATCGAGAATTTTCGCGAACTTCGCGCGGAGCTCGAGGCGGACGGCGCGAAATTCGCGAGCGAGACCGACACCGAGGTCGTCGCGCATCTGGTGAACGCCGCGATCCGCAAGGGCGCATCGCCGGTCGATGCGGTGAAGGCGGCGCTGCCGCGGCTACGCGGCGCATTCGCGCTGGCTTTCCTGTTCAGGGATCACGACGATCTGATCATCGGCGCCCGGAAGGGCTCGCCGCTGGCGATCGGTTATGGCGACGGCGAGATGTATCTCGGCTCCGACGCGATCGCGCTGGCGCCGCTGACCGACGATATCAGCTATCTGGACGACGACGACTGGGTCGTGCTGACCCGGACCGGTGCGGAAGTCCATGACGCCAAGGGCGATATCGTCCATCGCGGCGTGATGAAGTCCGGTGCGTCGTCGTTCGTCGTCGACAAGGCGAACTATCGCCACTTCATGGCGAAGGAGATTCACGAGCAACCGGAAGTCGTTGGTCACACGCTCGCGCGCTATCTCGACATGGCGACCGAACGGGTGTCGCTGCCGGCGAAACTGCCGTTCGATTTCAAGGATATCCAGCGCATCTCGATCACCGCCTGTGGCACCGCGAACTACGCCGGCTATATCGGCAAGTACTGGTTCGAACGGTTCGCGCGGCTGCCCGTCGAGATCGATATCGCGTCGGAGTTCCGCTATCGGGAAGCGCCGTTGCGCAAGGGCGATCTGGCGATCTTCATCTCGCAGTCGGGCGAAACCGCCGATACGTTGGCGGCGCTGCGCTACGCCAAGGAGCAGGGGCTGCACACGCTGTCGGTCGTCAACGTGCCGACCTCGACGATCGCTCGCGACAGCGAAACGGTGATGCCGACGCTGGCCGGGCCGGAGATCGGCGTCGCCTCGACCAAGGCGTTCACCTGCCAGCTCACCGTGCTCGCTGCGCTCGCCGTAGCGGCCGGCCGGGCGCGCGGCGAATTGTCGGAGGAGGACGAAACCAAACTGGTGCACGGCCTGATCGAACTGCCGCGACTGATGGCGGCGGCGCTCGCCACCGAGCATCAGGTCGAGCGGCTGGCGCGCGACATCGCCAAGTCGCAGGACGTGCTCTATCTCGGCCGCGGCACCAGCTATCCGCTGGCGCTGGAAGGCGCGTTGAAGCTCAAGGAAATCTCTTACATCCACGCCGAAGGCTACGCTGCCGGCGAGCTCAAGCACGGCCCCATTGCGCTGATCGACGAGAAGATGCCGGTGGTGGTGATCGCGCCCTACGATCGGGTGTTCGACAAAACCGTGTCGAACATGCAGGAGGTCGCCGCCCGAGGTGGCCGAATCATCCTGATCACCGACGCCAAGGGGGCCGAGGAGGCGACGGTGGATTCGCTGGTGACGATCGTGCTGCCGGACATGAACGCGGCATTCACGCCGCTGGTGTATGCGATCCCGGTGCAACTGCTCGCCTACCATACGGCCGTCGTCATGGGCACGGACGTCGACCAGCCGCGCAATCTAGCGAAGTCGGTGACCGTCGAATAGGCAGGCGGGGCCGTTCTATCCACACCGGCCTGTTGTTGAGGCGGCGCGAAGAGCCTATATCGGAACATTCGACGTGGGGTCATCGGTCCTCATCCGGGTGGTTGATTACGATCGACTCGAGTGGAGCCGGTCATTCTCTGCCACACGTGACGAGTTCTGCTAGACTGGACGCGCGCATCGCGGCTTTGCCGCGAATTTGGATGTTACCGACCTGGACGCCTGATGAACAATCAACCTAGCCCGAATCTCGGTGAGACCATACCGGACCCGCCGCGTGGATTCATGGGACGCGTCCGCAATTACTTCCTGACCGGCATTGTGGTCGCAGGCCCGATTGCGATCACCTTTTATCTGACCTGGTGGTTCGTGAACTGGGTCGACGGCTTCGTCCGGCCGTTCGTTCCGGTCGACTACCGTCCCGAAACCTACCTGCCGTTCGCGGTGCCAGGTTCAGGTCTGGTCGTCGCCTTCGTTGCTTTGACGCTGCTCGGCTTCCTCACCGCCAATTTGATCGGGCGAACGCTGGTCGATCTCGGCGAACGGTTGCTCGGTCGGATGCCGGTGGTGCGCGCGATCTATCGCGGCCTGAAACAGGTGTTCGAGACGTTGTTCTCGGGCAACGGTTCGAGCTTACGCAAAGTCGGCCTGGTGGAGTTTCCATCGCCGGGGATGTGGTCGATCGTCTTGATCTCGCTCCCGCCGAACGAAGAGGTCGCGTCTCGGATTCCCGGCGGGGCCGAGCACATCTCGGTGTTCCTGCCGTGCGCACCGAACCCGACCACCGGCTTCTTCTTCTACGTACCGAAGAACAAGGTGATCCCGATCGATATGAGCGCCGAAGAGGCTGCGACCCTCATCATGTCCGCAGGCGTGGTGCAGCCGGGATCCGATCCGCAACGGAAGATCGCAGCGCTGGCAGCCACCGCACTCGCCGCGAAGAGGGCCGCCGGTGAACCCGAATCGGCATTCTCCCGCCGCAGGATCAAGGCGCCCGACAAGGTCGATTAGTTCCTCAACGCGTCATGCCTGCGTTCGTCGCCGGCATTCAAATGTTGCCTCGGCGGATGGCGCCTAACAGGTCGAGAATGAGCGCCCTTGGCATCGTTCATTACCCCGCGCCGATCAGCGGCAGTGCTTCATCGCGTTCGTAGAGATACAGCAGGCAACGCAGCGCTTCGCCCGAAGCGCCTTCGAGCTTCGGATTGTCCTTCATGATGCGCAGCGCTTCGTCGCGGGCCTGAGTGATGAGCTGGCCGTGCACATCGGAGCGCGCAATCCGGTAGCCGGGCAGGCCGCTCTGGCGGGTCCCGAGGACGTCGCCTTCGCCGCGTAGCTTCAAATCCTCCTCGGCGATCCGAAAACCGTCGGTCGTCTCCCGGATCACCCGCAGCCGCGCAGCCGACATCTCGCCGAGCGGTTCGCGGTACAGCAGCAGACAGGTCGAGGCCTCGCTGCCGCGGCCGACGCGGCCGCGCAACTGATGCAGTTGCGCCAGTCCGAACCGCTCGGCGTTCTCGATCACCATGATGGTGGCGGCGGGCACGTCGACGCCGACTTCGACCACTGTGGTTGCGACCAGCACGCTGATCTCGCCGCTGGCGAACTGCGCCATCACGCGATCCTTGTCGGCGCCGCGCATCCGGCCGTGGACCAGGCCGACCTTGTCGCCGAAGCGTTGTTGCAGGCTTTCGAAACGTTGCTCGGCATCGGTGAGCCGGACGTTCTCGGATTCCTCGACCAGCGGGCAGATCCAGTAAACGCGTTTGCCGGCGGTCACGGCGCGGCCGACGGCGTCGATGACCTCGGGCAGGCGACCGTCGGACAGAGCGCGGGTGTCGATCGGCTGACGCCCGGCCGGCTTCTCGCGCAGTTCGGAGACGTCCATGTCGCCGAAATAGGTCAGAACCAACGTGCGCGGGATCGGTGTGGCGCTCAGCACCAAGACGTCGACGGTGTCGCCCTTCGAGGTCAGCGCCAACCGCTCGCGGACCCCAAAGCGGTGCTGCTCGTCAACCACCGCCAGCGCCAGCGACTTGAACACGACGTCATCCTGGATCAGCGCGTGAGTGCCGACCAGAAAATCGATCTCGCCGGCGGTGAGGCGCGCCAGCAGGTCGCGGCGCTCCTTGCCCTTTTCGCGGCCGGTCAGGATCGCGACGCTGAGCCCGGCGCGCTCGGCGAGCGGAGCGATGGTCTTGATGTGCTGGCGTGCGAGGATTTCGGTCGGCGCCATCAGTGCCGCCTGCTTGCCGGCCTCGGTGACGGCGGCGGCCGCGAGCAGAGCGACCACGGTCTTGCCGGAGCCGACGTCGCCCTGCAGCAGCCGCAGCATCCGGACCGGCTGGCGCAGGTCCTCGGCGATCGCGGCGGCGGCCTCCTGCTGCGAGGCGGTCAGCGCATAGGGCAGCGCGTCGATGATCGTGTGCCGCAGCCGGCCGTCCCCGGCGTTGCGCGTACCCGCAGGACGTCGAAGCTGCGCCCGCACCAGCGCCAGAGCGAGCTGGCCGGCGAGCAGTTCGTCATAAGCGAGGCGGGACCAATACGGCCCGTCCGGCAGGATGTCGGTCGGTTCAACCGGCACATGAACCCGATTCAAGGCGTCGGCCAACGACGGAAACCGGCAGCGCCGCAGCACCTCCGGGCTGATCCATTCGGGCATCGCCGGCAACTTCGTCAGCGCCTGCGCCTCTGCGCGGCGCAGCGAGCCGATCGCGAGCCCCTCGGTCAGCGGATAGACCGGATCGATCTTCGGAAGCTTGGCAAAACCGGCTTCGTCGACGACGCGATCCGGGTGCACGATCTGCAGCGTGCCGTCATAGAGTTGGCCCGTACCGGAGATGTAGCGCTTCTCGCCGACCGGCAGCAATTTCTCGATGTAGTCCGCTTTGGCCCTGAAGAACGTCAGGATCACGTCGCCGGTGTCGTCGCTGGCATAGACCAGATAGGGCGCGCGCGAGCGACCGGGCGGCGGCGGACGATGGCGGTCGACATGGACTTCCAGCGTCACCACGGTGCCGGGCTCGGCGTCGCGGATCTTGGGCCGGGAGCGGCGGTCGATCACGCTGACCGGCAGGTGCAGCAAGAGGTCGACCAGCCGCGGGGTCTCGTTTCGCCCGAGCAGATAGCGAAACAGCTTGTCCTGCTTCGGACCGACCCCGGGCAGGGTGGTGATGGACGCAAACAGGGGATTGAGCAAAGCGGGACGCATCGAACCGGCTCGGACTGGTGGGTGACGCAGTGCAGGCTTGGATGCATTTTGCGGCAATTGCAATGCACCGACGCGGGCTGACATTGCCACCGGGCGGGGCTATATCAACCCCGCCCGGCATGTCCGGGCTTTCGGCGTTCAGCAAGGTTTCCAACGATGACCGGTACGACACGATCGAGCGGCGGGCTCGACGACCGCCGCAAGCGGCTTTTGTTCCGCTGCTGGCACCGCGGCACGCGCGAGATGGACCTGATTCTCGGCCAGTTCGCCGACGCCGAGATCGGGACGCTGGAGGACGCCGAGCTGGACGAGCTCGAGCGGCTGATCGAGCTCAACGATCACGACCTCTACAACGCCGTCGCCGGCGCAGACACGCTGCCGGCCGAATTCAAGGGCGGCCTGTTCGAGCGGATCAAGACTTACGGCCATCGGGACCACGAGGCATGAAGACGCCGCATCGATCGCCCGCGGAACTGCTGGCGCCCGGCAAGGCGCTGACCTTCGCCAATGTCGCCGAGGGCGCCGAGGGGCTGATCATCTCCGATCTCGCGCGCGCAGTGGCGGCGCGGCCGAAGCCGCCGGCGGTCAGCCTCGCGGTGATCTGCCGCGACGGACCGCGGATGCAACAGCTCGCGCGCAGCCTCGAATTCTTCGCCCCCGACGTCGCGGTGATGCAGTTTCCGGCGTGGGACTGCCAGCCCTATGACCGGGTCTCGCCACATTCCGGCATTCTCGCGCAGCGCGTCACCGCGCTGGCGCGGTTGTCGCGTCTCGCCGGCAGCGACAAGCCGCTGATCGTGCTGACCACCGTCAACGCGGCGGTGCAGCGGGTGCCGGTGCGTGAGGTGATTGCCGCGCAGGCGCTGTCGGTCGCGCCCGGCAACGTCGTGCCGATGGATTCGATCGTCGCCTGGCTCGAACACAACGGCTATAGCCGCGCCTCGACCGTGCGCGAGCCCGGCGAATACGCGGTGCGCGGCGGCATCCTCGATCTGTTTCCGGCCGGGCTCGATCAGCCGGTGCGGTTCGACTTCTTCGGCGACCAGCTCGAATCGATCCGCACCTTCGACGCCGAGACCCAGCGCACGCTGCACGCCATGCGCGGCCTCGATCTCGTGCCGGTGTCGGAATTCCAGCTGATCTCCGAGACCATTCGCCGCTTCCGGATGGGCTATGTCGCCGCCTTCGGCGCCCCGGATCGCGATGACCAGCTCTACAGCGCCGTCAGTGAGGGGCGTCGCCATCCCGGCATGGAGCACTGGCTGCCGCTATTCCAGGAGCGGATGGACACGCTGTTCGACTATCTTCCCGGCGCGCCGGTGGCGATCGAGCCGCAAAGCGAGGATGCGGCGCGCGAACGGTTCAAGCAGATCACCGACTATTACGAGGCGCGGCGCGAGGCGATGGACCAGCCTGGTTCCGGCGCGATCTACAAGCCGTTGCCGCCGGACCAGCTCTATCTCACCGACAGCGAATGGACCGCGCGACTGGAAGGCGCGTCGCTGGCGCGGCTGACGCCATTCGCGGTGCCCGACGACGGCGGTTCGGTGATCGACGCCGGCGCGCGGGCCGGGCGCAATTTCGCGCCGGAGCGCGCCGACACCGCCGTGAACGTGTTCGAGACGCTGGTCGCGCATGTGCAGGCGCTGCAGGCGACGCGCAAGAAAGTGGTGATCGCGCTGTGGAGCGAAGGCTCGCGCGACCGCATGGCGAGCATGTTGAAGGACCACAAGCTCGTCCATCTCACCAGCGTCAATTCCTGGCGTACGGTGCAGGCGACGCCGCGCAATGAGGCGATGCTGGCGGTGGTCGGCCTCGAATCCGGCTTCGAGACCGACGCATTCGCGGTGATCACCGAACAGGACGTTCTCGGTGATCGCCTGGTGCGGCAACGCAAGTCGAGCAAGAAGCTCGACAACTTCATCTCGGAAGTCACAAGTCTCGCCAGCGGCGACATTGTCGTCCACGTCGAACACGGCATCGGCCGCTTCATCGGGTTGCAGACACTCGAAGTCGGGGGCGCGCCGCACGACTGCGTCGAGCTGCACTACGCCAACGACACCAAGCTGTTTCTGCCGGTCGAGAACATCGAGCTGTTGTCGCGCTACGGCTCCGACGGCACGAATGTCGAACTCGACAAGCTCGGCGGCTCGGGCTGGCAGGCGCGCAAGGCCAAGCTGAAGAACCGCATCCGCCAGATTGCCGGCGAACTGATCAAGGTGGCGGCCGAGCGGCACCTGCGCGAGGCGCCGAAGCTGCAGGTCGAGCCGCATCTTTACGACGAGTTCTGCGCGCGCTTCCCGTATGACGAGACCGAGGATCAACTCGCGGCGATCAACGCTGCGCTCGGCGATCTCGGGCGCGGCATGCCGATGGACCGGCTGGTGTGCGGCGACGTTGGTTTCGGCAAGACCGAGGTCGCGCTGCGCGCTGCCTTTGCGGTGGCGCTCGACGGCAAGCAGGTCGCCGTCGTGGTACCGACCACGCTGCTGGCGCGGCAGCATGCTAAGACCTTCGCCGATCGTTTCCGCGGCTTCCCCGTCAACGTCGGCCAGGCGTCGCGGCTGGTGTCGCCGAAGGAGCTGACGCAGGTCAAAAAGGGCATCGCCGATGGGCAGATCGACATCGTGGTCGGCACCCACGCGCTGCTCGGCAAGGCGATCAAGTTCAAGGATCTCGGCCTGGTGGTGGTCGACGAGGAACAGCATTTCGGCGTCACCCACAAGGAGCGGCTGAAACAGCTTCGCGCCGAGGTTCATGTGCTGACGCTGAGTGCGACGCCGATTCCGCGCACGCTGCAGTTGGCGATGACTGGCGTGCGCGACCTGTCGATCATCGCGTCGCCGCCGGTCGATCGGCTTGCGGTCCGCACCTTCGTCGCGCCGCACGATCCGTTGATGATCCGCGAAGCGCTGTTGCGCGAGCGCTATCGCGGCGGCCAGGCGTTCTACGTCTGCCCTCGGATCGACGACCTCGCCGAGGTGAAGGACTTCCTCGACAAGCACGTGCCGGAGATGAAGGTCGCCGTCGCCCACGGCCAGATGCCGCCGACGGTGATCGAGGACATCATGTCGGCGTTCTACGACGGCAAATACGACATCCTGCTGTCGACCACGATCGTCGAATCCGGCCTCGACATTCCGACCGCGAACACGCTGATCATCCACCGCGCCGACATGTTCGGTCTGGCTCAGCTGTATCAGCTGCGCGGCCGCGTCGGTCGCTCCAAGCTGCGCGCCTATGCGCTGTTCACGCTGCCGTCGCAGCACAAGATCACGCCGCAGGCGGAGCGGCGGCTGAAGGTGCTGCAATCGCTGGAGACGCTCGGCGCGGGCTTCCAGCTCGCCTCACACGACCTCGACATCCGCGGCGCCGGCAATCTGCTCGGCGAGGAACAGTCCGGCCACATCAAGGAAGTCGGCTTCGAGCTGTATCAATCGATGCTCGAGGAGGCGATCACCAACCTCAAGGCCGGCGTCTCCGAGCCGGTCGCCGACCGCTGGTCGCCGCAGATCACCATCGGCATGCCGGTGCTGATCCCGGAGGAATTCGTCAACGATCTGTCGGTGCGGCTGTCGCTGTATCGCCGGCTCGCCGATCTCGACACCGACGAGGAGATCGAGAACTTCGCCGCCGAGCTGCGCGATCGGTTCGGGCCGCTGCCGGACGAGGTGCGCTATCTGTTCAAGGTCGCGGCCATCAAGGCGTATTGCCGGCGCGCCAATGTCGAGAAGGTCGATGCCGGGCCGAAGGGCGTCGTCATCACCTTCCGCGACAATTCCTTCGCGCAGCCCGATCGTCTCGTCACCTTCATCCGCCGCCATGGCGAGGCCGCCAAGGTCCGGCCGGACATGAAGGTCGTGTTCTTCCAGGTGTGGAAGACGCCGGAGGAGCGGCTGGCAGGCACCACCGACATTATGAAGCAGCTCGCCGAGCTCGCCGAAACCCGCAAGGCGGCCTAGAGCTTCGGTTCTGATAGAATCAGAACCGAAGCTCTAACTTTTTGTTCTGACGCGTTTTTTTCACGCGAACCGGTACCCACTTCGCTCGAAAACGCTATGAGGGCCGCCTGCGCGGCGTCAGGACGCCGCGCGCCGCGTGTCGAGCTTTGTCAGACGGGCGAGGATCGCACGGGCAGAGTCGCCTGGCATCAGTGTTGCCAACGCCACATCCGGATCGATCCGCCCCTCGCGCCGGCTGGAGTGCGAGGTCTGCTTCATCACGGCCGTGAGACGCCGCGCGATTGCCTGCGCGCTGCGAAGATCGGTCTCGGCAAATACCACGACGATGCTGCTGTCGGCCTGCAACACACCGAAATCCATCTTGCGCATCAGCCGGCTGACGATGCGCGCGGTGTCGAACAGCGCGCGGTGATCGGCGCGGTTGAGGGTGAACTTCGCCACCGACAGCCCATCGCCCCGCGACTGCGCGTGATACACGGCGGTCGCGAAATCACGTTCGAATGCAGCAGGGGTGAGCAATCCGCTGCGCGGGTCGATCAGGCCGCCGGCGTCGAGCGAGCGCAGCGTGCGTCCGAGCCTCGCCTCGAAGGCGTGCTGACGAATCAGCGGCAGCGCATCGCCGACGATCCGCGCCGGATCGCCCTGGGTGAAATCGAGATTCGGCAGGTCGAAGCGCCGCTCCGGTGCCGGCACGGTGACCACCACCGGCAGGCTGCGGAACCGGGCGTCCTCGGACAGCACGGTGAGAAACGCATCGACCACGCGCGGGCTGAAGCCTTCGGCGAGGATGATGCCATCGAGATCGCGGGCATTGAGATGCTTCGCCGCCGCTTCGATCGACAGCGCGCCGACCACGCCGACGCGTTCGCCGAGCGCAACCGAAAGCGCCGGGTAGGCCGCGCCGCGCCCGATCAGCAGCACGGTGGCGTCCTGGATCGGGTCGCTATCCGGTGTGCGAGGGAGATCGCCGGCGTCGAGCAACCTGCGCAGCGTGGTCGCGTGCAAGCTGCGGACGCGGAGCGCTGCACTCAGCCGGGCGATGAGACGATCGAGATCGCCGCCTTCGAACCCGATCGCATTGTCGGGCAACGCGCAGCGCGGATCGAGCGCGATCAGCGGCACGTAGGGTTCGATCGCTGCGACCTGCTTGGCCAGCGCCGCGAGCGACGAGCCGGCCGCTTCGGTCGCGATCACTGCCGACGGCTGCAGCCGTGCGACAGCGTCGCCCGCTTCGGACCAGCCGGCATTCACCGCTGGAAAGAGTCGGGCTGCCGAGAGGGCCGACAGGATCGGCGAGTTTTCGTCGTCTGAGACGACGAGGATGGGCGCATGATACGACATCTCTGAGAGCCGGTACTCCGCTGTCGATAGCGTCCGACCCTAGTTCGGCACCCTTAATGCGGCGTCAATGCTGACCCGCGATTTCCTCGCTGCGCGCCGGACCATCCCGAAAGGCCTCGACCATCAGAGGGTTTAGGCCGAGTTCTGAAAGTGCTTCACGAGCCCGTGCGTTGTCCTGGGCGCGGCCGGCGAGGCGATATCCGCTCCAGCGATCGGGCAAAGCGGTGAGCAGCGCGCCCTGACCGAGCCGCTTTGCCCATTCCTGCAGATCCAGCGCGAGGAAGCGATAGCCGCCGACGGCCAGCACGCCGGAGGGCGGCGCGGTGATGCAGATTGTGCCAGTGGCGCGGTCGAGACGGGCGGCGAAGCCGGTGTCGACATAGTCAGGTGCCGGCGGCATCGGCGCCGCGCTGTTGAGCGGAGGCAGCGGCGCGTAGGCGGCCAGCGTGACCATCGGACCGCGCAGCCCCAGCGTTCCGTGAGGCGTGATCAGGGTTTCGCCGGCAGCCGACGATCCGGGCTGGTCGCGCGGAGCCGTGTGCGGGCCGGGCATGATCGCAACGGGGACGCCGTTCGCGCCGCGACGCGCGCCGAAAAGGCCGGCCTCGCCGAACAGGTAGATGTCGGTGAAGGTCGCGGGCGTAGCAGTCCAGGCCGGACTGGCGGCGACTTGTTCAGGCGCCCGCCACAGTCCGATCAGGTTGCGCAGCGTCGGCATCCCGGCAGCCAGGCCGGTCTCGCCCAGCCGCAACGCCAGCGGCGCGGGAGCCACCAGCGTATCGCAGCCGAGATCGCGGATCTGGGCCTCGAGCACCGCCTCGTCGAAGGGGTGATGCAGCGCCAGCGTGCCGCCGCTCAACAGCCAAGTCACCATCGACGACGCGAGGCCGGCGAAGGAGGAGAGGGTTTGCGCCGACAGCAGCATAGCGCCCTGCGGCACGCGACCCTCGAGGAAAACCGCCAGGCCACCGGCAATCATGTGCAAATGCGTGCGCGGAACCGTCCGAACGCCCTCGGGCATGGAGTCGAATGAGATGATCGCGGCGCGGCGCGCATCTTGAGCGAAAGGCGCCGCCGCCGGAACATCCTCGGTCATTGCGACGTCGAGCGACGCCATGCCCTCCGGCAAATCGTCGCCGAAACCGCCGACATAGCGGATCGAGAACGCCTCGGCCGCGGCGTTCATCGCCAGATCGGCATGGCTGACGCCATCGATCCAGCGCGTCGAGACGATCGCGCGCGCGCCGGTGCGGTTCAGCGCCGTGGTGATGTCCGCCTGTCGCCAGAGCTGCGGCAGAAGGGCGACGACCAGCCCGGCGCGGTGCGCGGCCAGGATCGTCAGCGGAAACTCGATGGTGTTGGGAAGTTGCAGCGCAATCACCGAATTCGCCGGAAGGCCGGAAGCGGTGAAATGCGCCGCCAGCGCGGAGATCGCCCTGTCGGCCTGCGCATAAGTGAGACGGGCCGGCGGCTGGCCGGTGACGCGTTGCTTGTCGGCGGGATCGATCAGCGCAATCGCATCCGGCTGACGCGCCAGAATGCGCCGGAACAGTCCGTCGAGTGTCGGCGAAGCGTTGGGCTGGCTCACATCATCACCTTTGCTGCGTCGGTGGCCGGGCCCACCAGGTCTCGGGCAGGTAGCCGGTCAGTGCGTTCGCTTTCGGCCGTTCTATCCGATTCCAACGCGCGATCCATTGTTCCTGGATGTTGTAGAGCGGGATCACGTAGAAGCCCGAGGTCAGGACGCGATCGAGCGCCCGCACGGCATCGACGAATTCCGGATGCCCGCGCGCCGCGATCATGGCCGCGATCATGGCGTCGATCGCTGGATCCTTCGCGCCCATGTAGTTGCGGGTGCCCTGGGTGTCGGCCGCTTCCGCACCCCAGTAGAACGATTGCTCATTGCCCGGCGACAGCGAATGGTCCCAGCGGTTGGGGATCATGTCGAAGTCGTAAGAGATTCGCCGCTGATCGAACTGCACCGCGTCCACCACGCGGACCGAAGTTTGGATGCCGACACGCTTGACGTCGCGGGCGAAGGCCAGCGCGATGCGCTCCTGATCGCGCGTGGTGACCAGGATTTCGAAGGTCAGCGGCTGGTGATTGTCGCGCCGCCGCAGCACCGTGCCGTCGAGCTGATAGCCGGCCTCCGCCAGCAGCGACAGCGCCCGGCCGAGCGTGGCGCGATCGCGGCCGGAGGCGTCGCTGACGGGCAGGCGGTAGCTGCCGTCGATGACGTCGGCGCGCAGTCGCGCCAGATAGGGCTTCAGCAGTTGAAGTTCGCCGGCTTCCGCCGGGCGGGTGTAGGCGGAGAGCTCCGAACCCGCGAAGAAGCCACCGGCGCGCGCATACAGGCCGAAAAAGTAGTTGCGGTTGATCCATGCGAAATCGAACAATTGCAACAGCGCTTCGCGGACCCGGATATCGGCGAATACCGGACGGCGGGTGTTGAACACCAGAAATTCGGTCGGCTGCGGCATGCGGATTTTGAAGGCGTCGCGGATCACGTCGCCGTTGCGGGCCGCCGGAAAGTCATAGCCGTCATGCCAGCGCAGCGGCTCGTTTTCGACGCGGTAGTCATACAGCTCGCGTTTGAAGGCTTCGAAATGTGAGTTAGCCTCACGGAAATAATCGATCCGGATCTCGTCGAAGTTCCATAGTCCGCGATTGATCGGAAGATCGCGCCCCCAATAGTCGGGGTTCCGGATCAGCGTGACGCTGGCGCCGGCCTTCACCGCGCCGACACTGTACGGACCTGACCCGATCGGCGGCGCCAGCGTCGTCTCCTCGAAGGTGTCGGGGTTGACCGCGTGTTTGGGAAAGATCGGCATCAGGCCGAGGATCAGCGGCAGTTCCCGATCGTTCACGTCGCCGAAATCGAACCGCACCGTGCGCGGATCGGGCGCCTCGGCGCGCGCGACCTTGGCGTAGTAAATGCGATGATTGGGGCGGCCCTTGTCGCGCAGCAATTGCCAGGAGAACAGCACGTCTTGCGCCAGCACCGGCTTGCCGTCCGAGAACCGCGCGCGCGGATCGATGCGAAAGGTGACGTAGCTGCGCGTATCGTCGGTCTCGACCGATTTCGCCAGCAGGCCGTAAAGCGTGAACGCTTCGTCGTTGCCGCGCGCCAGCAGGCTCTCGACGACGTAGCCGCGCATCCGCTGCACCGCGATGCCCCTGACGATGAACGGATTGAGGCTGTCGAAGGTGCCGAGCAGACCTTCCACCAGACGGCCGCCTTTCGGCGCATCGGGGTTGGCATAGGGCATCGCGGTGAAGTCGGCAGGCAGAGCAGGCTCGCCGTGCATCGCCAGCGCATGCGATGGTTTCGCCGCGTCCTCTGCTCCGGCCTGCGCGATGCCGCTGAACAAAGCGACGACGCCAACGACCATCACCGCCGCCAGCGCGCCCGCGCGCAGGGCCATCAGGTGCACGAACCGGCGGTTTGATTCGTTGTTGTCCACCGCTGGAATTTACCACAAGGGAGTGATGAAACGGGCCGGGGATGATTGTCGCCATTGATCTTTTCGTGCGCCGATGTATTGAAGGCGATCACGCGGCGTAGCTTGATCGGCTTGTCACGTAACTGCCTCAATTGGCTCCGAGACACCGGCCAAACGGCACGATGTCAGCTCCCGCGTCGCCGCGGGGTGCGCGACCGTTTCAGAAAGGGTTTTTTGCAATGAAGTCTTGCAACTTGGTCGCGACGGCCGGGCCGCGCGGGCAGGCATTCGCTCTGCTCACGGCAGCGGCCTTTACCGCTCTGACCGTCGCTTCCGCAGCGCAAGCGCAAGCCCCGCAGCAGCAGCCGGCCGCTCCGAAGGCGGCAGCCCCCGCCCAGCCAAAGGCTCCTCCGAAGGCGGCTCCGAAAGCCGGCCCCGCCGCGCAGGCGCCCGCCGCCGCGCCGCAGCCGGACCAGCAGGTTCAGCTGATTTACGCGCCGTGGACCAAGTTCTGCCTCAAGGGCCAAGACGCCAATGCGAAGCAGGTCTGCTTCACCGGCAAGGACGGCCGCATTGAGTCCGGCCAGCCGGTGATTGCGGCGGTGATCATCGAGCCGGAAGGCGAGCCGAAGAAGATCCTGCGCGTGACGCTGCCGCTCGGCATGCAACTCGTTCATGGCACCCGAATCATCGTCGACAGCAACGCGCCGCAGCAGAGTCCTTACGTGATCTGTTTCGCCAACGGCTGCATGTCGGACTATGAGGCGACCGCGGAGATGCTGGCCAGCATGAAGAAGGGTCAGAACCTGGTCGTGCAGGCGATCAATTCCAACGGTGCGCCGCTGACGCTGCCGCTGCCGCTGGCCGAGTTCGCCAAGGCCTATGACGGTCCGCCGACCGATCCGAAGCAGTTCGAAGAGACCCAGAAGAAGCTGCAGGAAGAACTGCAGAAGCGCGCCGAAGAGCAGCGCAAGAAGCTCGAGGCGCAGGCCCCGGCAGGCGCCAATCCGGCCCCGAAGTAACAAGCGATTTTCCGCAGAACGAAAAGGGCGCCCCGGTCGGGCGCCCTTTGCGTTTGGGTTGCTGTGTTATTCGGGGGCTTTGTCGGATTGCTACGCTGGATGGGCGTGAAGCAATGCGCCGAACTAATTCAACGACGGATTGCGCGGGCGATAGCCGCCGGCCTTGTCCTTGACGAAGATTTCGGCGACCTGCGAATGCCGGATCGGCTCGCCGGAATCGTCCGGTAGCAGGTTCTGTTCCGAGACATAAGCGACGTATTCGGAATCGGCGTTCTCGGCGAGGAGGTGATAGAACGGCTGGTCCTTGTGCGGCCGGACCTCTTCGGGAATCGACAGCCACCATTCCTCGGTATTGTTGAATTCCGGATCGATGTCGAACACCACCCCGCGGAACGAAAAGATCCGGTGGCGAACGATCTGGCCGATCTGAAACTTGGCGGTTCTCGTCTTGATCATCTGAGTCGCATAGACCAGGATTGCGGCTGATGCTAGTGCGAAACCGGGTTTCCGTTCCCATTGGCCCGGCGCCGATTTCCCGGTTACCGGTCGTTTTTCCCTGACCGACGGTCCCTTCAGCGGCCCCCCATGATCGATATTTTAAACCTAGCGCTACCGTATTTCGGGCTGATCTTCGTCGGCTTCGCCTGTGGCCGGCTGAAGCGGCTGCCGGAGAATGGCCTGGCCTGGATGAATTTCTTCCTGCTCTACGTGTCGCTGCCGGCGCTGTTTTTCCGGATCATGTCGAAGACGCCGTTCGAGGAACTCAACAACCTGCCATTCGTACTGGCGACCACGCTCGGCACTGCGTGCGCGTTTTTCGTCTCCGGGCTCATCGGGCGGGCGGTGGGCGGCCTGTCGCTGCGGGAAGCGACGATGGCGAGCCTCGCTGGCGGCTACGGCAATATCGGTTACATGGGGCCGGGGTTGGCGCTCGCCGTGCTCGGAGCCAAGGCCGCGGTGCCGGTCGCGCTGATCTTCTGCTTCGACAGCATCTTCCTGTTCTCGATCGTGCCGCTGGCGATGGCGCTGACCTCCGGCGAACGCCGCCCGCTGCTGCCGACCATCGTCCATGTGGCGCGCGAGATCGTGCTGCATCCCCTGATCGTCGCGGCCTATTGCGGCGCTGCGGCCGCGGCGTTGCATCTGCAACTGCCGGTCGCGGTCGACAGCACGCTGCAGTTTCTGCAGAACGCCGCGGCCCCGCTGGCGCTGTTCACGCTCGGGGTGAACGTGGCGCTGCGCCCGTTCGGTCGGGTGCCGTGGGAGGTCCCCGCCATCATCGGTGTGAAGCTGCTGCTGCATCCGCTGATCGTGCTCGGCCTGATGCTGGCGTTCGGACCATTCACCCTGGAATGGGCCGGCACCGCTGTATTGATGGCGTCGTTGCCGCCGGCGCTCAACGTGTTCGTGATCGCCCGGCAATACAACACGTGGGTCGAACCGGCCTCGGTCGCGGTGCTGATCGGCACCTTCGTCTCGGTAGTAACCCTGACGACGGTGATGTGGCTGATCAGGACCGGGCAGATGCCGCTGCTCTAAATCGTTGTCGAGCGAAATAGAGGCCGGTTGTCATGAAGAGATTGCGTCAGAACAGGAATAGAAAGTTGCGGTTTTAATTCAATCAGAACCGCAACTCTCGCACTCACAGCGATCGCCAGAACGGGGATAGCCCTTCGCGCATCGCCAGACGCCGCAGCGGCCCGACCGAACTGATCAACTGCATGCCGACCGCGCGCGCGGCCTGCGCCGGCAGCAGGTCGCTGAGCAGGGTGCGGTTGGCGATGTCGATCGCGAAGGTGCGGCTGGCGACATCGGCGCCGCGGGCGCGGCCGAACCGCCCGATCACAGCATCGCTGCCCACGTCCTGGTCGCCCGCCATCGCGTCCTGGACGATCTCGGCGATATCGCCGGCATCGCGCAGACCCATATTGAGGCCTTGGGCGCCGATCGGCGGCACGACATGAGCGGCTTCGCCGACCAGCACGATGCGGCGCCGTCCGTAATGGCTCGGCTTCTCGATCGCGAGCGGAAACATATTCCGGCCGGGCTCGACCGTGACGCGGCCAAAGATCGAATGCGACTGCTTTTCGGCGGCCACAGAGAGGGCGTCGTCGTCGAGCGCCATCAACCGCTGGGCCTCTTTCGGCGCGGCGACCCAGACGACGCTCATGCGGCGGCCGGGCAGGGGCACGAACACGCACGGTCCCTCGGCGGTGTGAAACTCGGTCGAGACGTTTTGATGCGATCGGGCCGTGGTGACGTTGAAGGTCAGCGCCGACTGGTTGAGCGCGCGGCTGCTGACAGTGATGCCGGCTGCTTCCCGGCATCGCGAGTGACGGCCGTCGGCGCCGACCACCAGGCACGCCGACAGGGTCTGATCCTTTCGGGTGCGGACCAGCGTCGACTCATCGCCGGGAGCGACGGATTCGGCCTCATCGTCGAACCGGTCGAGATTGGCGATTTCCGCGGCGCGCTCTTCCAGTGCAACCATCAGGTTGCGGTTCTCGATGTTATAGCCGAACGCATCCATGCCGATTTCGTCGGAAGCGAACCGCACCTCCGGCGCCCGGATCAGCCGGCCTGTGTCATCGACCAGCCGCATCGTCCGCAGCGCGGCGGCCTTGCTGGAGCAGCGGCGCCAGACGTCGAGTTTCTCCAGAAGGTCGATGGAATCGCCGAGCAGCGCCGTGGTGCGATTGTCCGCATACGGCACTTTGCGGGCGATCAGGGCCGTCATCGCCCCGGTTTCGGCGACCGCGATCGCGGCGGCCAGACCGGCGGGACCACCGCCGACAACGATGACATCGTAACTGTTTGGCTCGAGCAGGCTTTGGGTCATAGAAAGACAATCGTCAGTCGCCGCCTCGATTTCAAGCCCGGAATGAAACTTTAGCGCTTCCCGCAGGTTGCGCGACCGAACGTCGCGAACTTTAATGATGTGAACATTGATATGCAGGCGCGACCGAGTCCTGATATGCAAACCGCCTGATGACCCCGTTGGACCCGCCACGATCCCCTCCGGCATCGCGCGTCGAGCGCATGGCCGCGTTCTCGGTGCATCTGTTCACCGCCGCCGGCGCTGGCGTCGCGCTGCTGGCGCTGCTGGAAGCTGTCCGCGAGCATTGGGCGGCGATGTTCGGCTGGCTCGGCGTGGCGCTCTTGATCGACGGGATTGACGGGCCGTTGGCGCGGCGGCTGGATGTGGCGCGGCTGCACCCGGATTGGTCGGGTGACGCGCTGGATTTAGTGGTTGATTTCGTCACCTACGTGTTTGTGCCGGCCTATGCGATCACCGCAAGCGGCTTGCTGATGCCGATCGCGGCTCCCGTGCTCGGGGTGGGGATCATCATCACCTCGGCGCTGTATTTCGCCGATCGCCGGATGAAAACCGCCGACAACCACTTCCGAGGTTTTCCGGCGTTGTGGAATGCCGCGGCGTTCTACCTGTTTCTGCTGCATCCGCCGCCGATCGCCGCGAGCATCGGCATCGCTGCGCTGATCGTCTTCACCTTCGTGCCTTTCAACGTCCTGCATCCGGTCCGAGTCGTGCGGCTACGTGTGCTCAACCTCACGCTGATTGCTGTCTGGGCGATGCTTTCGGTCTATGTGATCGTACGAAATTTCGACGTGGCGGCCCCGGTCACCGTCACATTGTGCGCAATTGCGCTCTACGTTGGCTGCGCTGATGCAGCCATTCGGCTGTTCCAGAGAGTCCGACAATGATTGATCTGATTTACAGTCCGGAAGCCTGGGCTGCACTGTTGACGCTGACGGCGCTCGAAATCGTGCTGGGCATCGACAACATCATCTTCCTCTCGGTTCTGGTCTCGCGCATTCCCGAGCCGCAGGCGACGCGGGCGCGGCAGATCGGTCTGGCGCTGGCGCTGATCTTCCGCCTCCTGCTCCTGAGCGTGCTGGTCTGGTTGATCGGGTTGACTGCACCAGTGTTCAGCATCGCCGGGCAGTCGTTCTCCTGGCGCGACATCATCCTGATCGCCGGCGGCCTGTTCCTGATCGCCAAGGCGACGCACGAGATTCATGCCGAGGTCGAAGCGCGCGAGGCCGGGCACAAGGGGCCGGACGTGCGGACTGCGTTCGCCTGGGTGATCGTCCAGATCGTGATCGTCGATCTGGTGTTCTCGATCGACTCGATCATCACCGCGATCGGGATGGCCAAGGACATCGAGATCATGGTCGCCGCGGTGCTGATCGCGATGCTGATCATGTACGTGTCGTCCGGGCCAGTGGCGCGGTTCGTCTCCGAACATCCAACCACCAAGATGCTGGCGCTGGCTTTCCTGGTGCTGATCGGTGTCGCCTTGGTCGCCGACGGCTTTGCGTTTCATATTCCCCGGGGATACATCTATTTTGCCATCTTGTTTTCGGGGGCGGTCGAGTTCTTCAACGTGCTCGCCAAGCGTAACCGCGTCAAACCGCAATGATGTTGTGCCATGGCTTGCCGCGCGGGCTAGCCGCGGTCGGTTGACAACGCCGCGAGGATGGCATTCGTTGCGCGTTGCGTAGATTCCCCAGGGGGCGATGATGACGAAAGCGGTGCGGGTGCATCAGGTGGGCGGTCCGGAGGCGCTGGTCTACGAGGCCATCGAGCTGCCGCCGCCCGCAGACGGCGAGGTCCGCATTCGTCAGTACGCCGTCGGCTTGAACTTCATCGACGTGTACTTTCGCACCGGCCTGTACAAAGCGCCGACGAAGCCGTTCATCGTCGGTAACGAGGCGGCCGGTGAGGTCGTCGCGGTCGGACCGCACGTCACTAATTTCCACCCCGGCGATCGCGTTGCGTACTACTCGAACCTCGGTGGTTACGCCACCGAGCGGAACATTGAAGCTAACAAGCTGGTGAAGCTTCCCGACCACATCACCTACGAGCAGGGCGCGGTGCTGATGCTCAAGGGGCTGACGGTGTGGTACCTGCTGCACAAGACCTTCAAGGTCGAGCCGGGCCATCGCGTGCTGATCCACGCCGCGGCCGGCGGCATCGGCCTGCTCGCCTGCCAGTGGGCGCGGGCGCTCGGCGCGCATGTGATCGGCACCGTCGGCTCCAAGGCCAAGGCCGATCTCGCGCTCGCCAATGGCTGCGATCACGTCATCCTTTACAACGAGGAGGACTTCGTCGCGCGGGTGAAGCAGATCAGCCGCAACGAATTGTGCGACGTAGTCTATGACGGCGTCGGCAAGACGACGTTCCCGGGATCGCTGTCGTGCATCAAGCCGCGCGGGCTGTTCGTCTCGTTTGGAAACGCCTCGGGCCCCGTGCCACCGTTCGCGCTGGCTGAACTGAACAACCACGGCTCGCTGTTCGCGACGCGACCGAAGCTGAACGACTATGTCGGCACCCGCAAGGAACTGATCGAGGGCGCGGACACGCTGTTCTCCGCGGTGATCGAGGGCAAGCTGCACGTTCCGATCAACCACGCTTATGCGCTGAAGGATGCCGCGAAGGCGCATATCGATCTGGAAGGGCGCGTCACGACCGGCGCGTCGATCCTGAAGCCGTAAGTATTCCGCGGCCACAAGTTTCATATATGCCGTCATCCCCCGCGAAAGCGGGGGATCCAGTATTGCAGAGAGCTGGTAGTGAATACTCGGCGCTCTGGGATATTGGGTCGCCCGGTCGAGCCGGGCGATGACCGCTGAGTGTGGGATGACGGCCGTGCGTCAAGCGCCGGCGCGATCCTCAGAACCCGCTATTCGCTTCAGAACCCCGCGACCGTCCCATGCAGATCATACGCGTCGGCGCGGTCGATCTTGGCGGTGACGATCTCGCCGACGCGGAGCGGGCGTCGGCTCGAGAGATAGACGCTGCCGTCGATCTCCGGCGCGTCGGCCTTGGAGCGGCCCTTGGCGACGGTCGGCCCGACTTCGTCGATGATGATCTGCTGGCGGGTGCCGACCTTGCGCTTCAGCCGCCGCGCCGAGATGGCCTGCTGCCGCGCCATCAGCCGATTCCAGCGCTCCTGCTTGACCTCGTCGCTGATCTGGTCGGGCAGCGCATTCGACGGCGCGCCGGCGACCGGTTCGTATTTGAACGCGCCGAGGCGGTCGATCTCGGCCTCGTCGAGCCAGTCGAGCAGGAACTCAAAATCGCGTTCGGTCTCGCCGGGGAAGCCGACGATGAAGGTCGAGCGTAGCGCCAGATCCGGGCAGTCCGCGCGCCAGCGCTTGATGCGGTCGAGCGTCTTGTCCTGCGCCGCCGGGCGCTTCATCAGCTTGAGCACATCGGGGCTCGCGTGCTGGAACGGGATGTCGAGATAGGGCAGCACCTTGCCCTCGGCCATCAGCCCGATCACTTCGTCGACATGCGGGTAGGGGTAGACGTAGTGCAGACGCACCCATGCGCCGAGTTCGCCGAGTTCGCGCGCAAGATCGATGAATTTGGCGCGGACCGTGCGATCTTTCCACGGGCTTTCGGCGTATTTCAGATCGACGCCGTAGGCCGAAGTGTCCTGCGAGATCACCAGCAGTTCCTTGACGCCGGCGGCGACCAGCTTCTCGGCCTCGCGCAACACGTCGTCAGCGGAGCGTGACACGAGATCACCGCGCAGCTTCGGAATGATGCAGAAGCTGCAGCGGTTGTTGCAGCCCTCGGAAATCTTCAGATAGGCGTAGTGCCGCGGCGTCAGCCGGATGCCTTGCTCGGGCACCAGATCGAGATGCGGATTGTGCAGCGCCGGCTTGGCCCGATGCACCGCTTCCAGCACGCTCTCATATTGCTGCGGGCCGGTGATCGACAGCACGCCCGGATAGGCGGCTTCGATCTGCTCGGGCTCGGCGCCCATGCAGCCGGTGACGATCACCTTGCCGTTGGTGGCCATCGCTTCGCCGATCGCGGCGAGCGATTCCTGCTTGGCGCTGTCGAGGAATCCGCAGGTGTTGACGATCACCAGATCGGCGCCGTCATGCTGGCGCGCGAGCTCGTATCCCTCGGCGCGCAGCCGGGTGATGATCCGCTCGGAATCCACCAGCGCCTTGGGGCATCCCAGCGAGACAAAACTGATCTTTGGCGCGGCGGCCTGCTGCATTGGTTTGAAACTGCCTGATTGATGGTCCCGAGCTAAACCCGTTCGGAGGCGCTGACAAGGCGGTTCCGGGCCGAAATCCGTGAGAATGAACGCCGCGGCCTCGGTTCCAAAAGAGAGAATTGTTGCCGGTTCCGGGACCCGGATGGCATGGGCGTTGTTATTTCGTCGGCCGCCTTGCGGGTCGGCGCGTTCAGGCTTTTCTTGTTCCGCACGAGCTCGGGAGTCAAACGATGCGACTGCAAAATCAGGACCATACACGAGGCATCCGCCGGGCTCTGGCGTGGCCGGCCTTGTTCCTCAATGCCGACATCATCGCTCTCGGCGCGGCGCTGGGATTGATCGCAGCCGTTGCGTTCGGCGCTCCGCAACTGCGGCTGCTGTAGTTCCTTCTTCGGATCTCCCTGGCGCGTTTCAGCGCCGCGCAAAGGGGACAAGGGTGGCGCCACGCTCCTCAAGGGCCAAGCGAACCCCCCGCGCGATGTCCACGGCCCCGGGCGTATCGCCGTGGATGCAGACCGTGTCGATCCGCATCTTGATGATCTTGCCTGTCACCGACACGACTGCGCCGTCCTGCACCATTCTGACCACCCGCTGCGCGATCTCTCTTGCGTCGTGCAGCACCGCGCCCGGCTTGCGGCGCGACACGAGATTGCCGTCATCCTCATAGGCGCGATCGGCGAACACTTCGTGGGCCATTGCCAGGCCGGCGGCTTCGCCGGCATCGACGAGCTTCGAGTTCGCCAGCACCACGAAGATTAGTTTCGGATCGACCGCCTTGATCGCCGCCGCGACGGCGCGCGCGGTCATGTCGTCCTCGCAGGCGACGTTCGACAGCGCGCCGTGCGCCTTGACGTGGGTCACCTCGTGGCCGGCGAGCGCCGCGACCGCCTGCAGCGCGCCGATCTGATAGGCGACGAGATTCTCGATCTCCGCAGCGGTGATGCCCGGCACCGGGCGACGGCCGAAGCCGTGCAGATCGCGGAAGCCGGGATGCGCCCCGATCGAAACGCCATGCGCCTTCGCCATCGTGACGGTCTTGTGCATGATATCGGGATCGCCGGCATGGAATCCGCAGGCGATATTGACGCTCGTGGCGATGCTCATCATCGCCGCATCATCGCCCATTTGCCACGCGCCATAGCCTTCGCCGAGGTCGCAATTCAGATCGATCTTCATCGTCGTCTTCCCATCGAAACGTTGGATCACTCAGCCGTCGAGCGCATTGGCCGCCGCGCCCGCGACGTTGGCGGTGAACAGCGCGTCGAGGTCGAGCATCCCCTGTTGCGCATCCTGCAAACGATCTGGCAAAGCGCGGATCAACTTCGCCATCGCACGATACTCGGCCTGCGCCTCGTCCATGCTCACCGCCTTGAAGCGGAACGGCCGCCCGGGCTGGAATTGCGCCAGACGACCGAGATCGGCGGAGATCACGGTCGCGATCTTCGGATAGCCGCCGCTGGTGCCGCGGTCGGGCATCAATACGATCGGCTGGCCGTTGCCGGGAACCTGAATGCTGCCGTCGACGGTGCCGTCGGAGACAATGTTATGGCCGTGCAGATGCCTGATCTCCGGCCCTTCGAGTCGATAGCCCATCCGGTCGCTGGTCGCGGAGATTTTCCATTCGCCATTGAGAAACGTTGCGACGGCGTCGCCGAATTCATCGTCCTGCGGACCGAGCACGACGCGGATCGGCGCCTCAGGCGGCCTCGGCAGATCGAGACGGCGTTCGGCAGCGATCGTCGCTGGCTTTGCCGGAATGACGTCGCCGGGCTGCAGCGGCCGCGAGTAGGGGCTGCCGAGACCGGCGCGGGCATTGACCGCGAGACTGCCGAACATCGGTTCGCCGCTGATGCCGCCCGCGATCGCCAGATAGCTGAACACATGGCTGCGCGCGACGCCGAGCGTCAGCGTCTCGTCCTCAGCGAGCAGAAACGACTCGTTGAGCGCAATCGCTCCGCTGCCGATCGCGGCGGGACGTTCCGCGCCGCACAACGCCAGCCGCACCGCGCCATCGCGCGCGGTGAACGCCGCGCCGAGCGGCCCGAGTTCGATCGCAGCGGCGAATGCGGGGTTGCCGACCAGCGTGTTCGCCGCGGCCAACGGCCATCGATCCATCGCGCCGCTCGGGGTCAGCCCATAGCGTTGCGCGCCGTGGCGACCCGCATCCTGCACGGAGGTGGCCGGGCCGACGATGTCAACGACGAGCCTGCTCATGAGGCCAACAACTCGGCGATGATCTCGCCGTGCTCGGCGGCACGATCCTGCTCAGCGAATTCCTTGGCGTCGATCCGGCTGAAGCTGATTGCGTCGCCTGGCTCGAGCAGGAAAACCGGATCGCGATGCATCTGATACGTTCGCACTGGCGTGCGTCCCAATAGGTGCCAGCCGCTCGGGCCGGGAAGGCACTGCACGCCGGCCTGCGCGCCGCCGATCGAAATCGTGCCCGCGGGGGTGAGCACGCGTGGCGCCTGTCGCCGCGGCAATGCAAGCGCCGGATCGAGACCCGACAGATACGACCAGCCGGGGGTGAAGCCGATCATCGCGACGCGATAATCAGCACCGGCGTGACGCGTGACGAGGGCGTCGGGTGTCATCTTCAACGCGGCCGCCGCGTCCTCGAGATCGATGCCGTGTTCGCCGCCGTAGCACACCGGAATCCGCCAGCGACGCCGGGTCGTCGCTTCGGCTTGAACGTGTGATTGCGCCAAGGTGTTCAGTCGTTCAGCCAGCGCAGCGAAGCCGATCTGCTCCGGGTCGTAGTGCACCAGAAGCGAGCGATAGGTCGGAACTGTTTCACGCACACCTGCGATGGCGTGCCGTGTCAGTATGTGGTCGAGTGCGAGTACGCGCTGATTGGCGTCGTTGCTGATCTCGCGGCCGAAGTCGACCGTGATTGCGGCGTCGCCGCTGTGCAGTATGCGTGGGGTGGTGAGCGCCATGTCCCTCTGATCTCATCAGCACCAGATCTAGCCATAGCGCGTTTTGCACGCGCGTGAAAATCACTTCCCGCTCATACTGTTAGCGATAAAGCGCCGCCAAGTCGGCCGATAAGGCGTGATGATCAGTCAATCCGCGAAAGGCTGCCGGGCGTGGCTTGCGACTTGACGGGGGAGGTCGCGCCAGCAAGATGCAGCGCAAATCTCTCGAGGAGCTGCGTGTCCATGTCATTGCCCCCCGAAGCCATTGCCACCCTTGCGCGCGTTTCGACCGCGACCATCACCACGGTGTTGCTGAAGAAGGGGCTGCGCAATGTCTGGCTGCGTGGCGCGCGGCCGCTGCGGCCGGGCCAGCCGCGGCTCGTCGGCGAGGCGTTCACGCTGCGCTTCGTGCCGGCGCGTGAGGACCTTGCGACGCCGGAATCCTGGGCCTCGCCGATCTCGACCCGCGCCGCGATCGAGGCGATGCCGGAAGGCTGCATCGCCGTGATCGATGCGATGGGCGTCAGCGACGCCGGCGTGTTCGGCGACATTCTCTGCGCGCGGATGGTGAAGCGCGGCATTACGGCGCTGATCACCGACGGCGTGGTGCGCGATCTCGAAGGCGTACTCGGCACCGGCCTGCCGGTGTGGTGCAACGGCGCCGCGGCGCCGCCCTCGGTGGCGGGGCTTACATTCGTCGGTTGGGGTGAGCCGATCGGCTGCGGCGGGGTCGCCGTATTCCCGAAGGATGTGATCGTCGCCGACCAGGACGGCGCGGTTCTGATCCCGCAGGCGCAGCTCGATCATGTCCTGGCGGAAGGCCCGGAGCAGGAGCGGATGGAGGGCTGGATCGTCGAGGAGGTCAACAACGGCGCGGTGCTGCCGGGGCTTTATCCGATGAACGCAGAAACCAAGGCCCGCTATGCCGCGTTCAAGGAAAAGGCGGGCAAGGCGTAACCTCGGAGCTCGGAAACATGGATATCTTCTCAGCCGGTTCGCGGCCGACCCTCCGCGCGCCGAAGGATTATTTCACCGGAACCGTCTGGCAGGACCCGATCGTCTCCGCGCCGGCTCCGGCGCGGCTGGCGGCGACCCGTGTGACATTCGAGCCCGGCGCGCGGACGGCGTGGCATACCCATCCGCTCGGCCAGACGCTCTATGTGGTCACCGGAATTGGCCGCGTTCAGACCGAAGGCGGACCCGTCCGGGAGATTCGCGCGGGGGATGTGGTCTGGATACCGCCAGGCGAGAAGCACTGGCACGGCGCTTCGCCGACCAATGGCATGACCCATATCGCGATGCAGGAAGCGCTCGACGGCAGCTTCGCGACCTGGATGGAGCATGTCTCTGATGCGGATTATGCCGCCGTCCCATCGGCATAACGGCAACCACGGAACTCATTTGAGAAGGGCCTTGCCGCGGTGGCAGGGCCCTTTTCATTTTGCTTCAGGATATCGCGCTAATCGTCTGCTAGTTCACGCGACTCCAGGTCTGGCCGCCGCAGAACATGCCGCCGAACGCGCAGCCTTGGACCTTGAGCCGATCCGGCCCCTTCAGGGCGATTGTCGAGTCGTAATTGCTGCCGCTCTTCGGGTCGTGGATCCGGCCGCTCCATTTGTTGTCGCCGCCCGGCTTCATGTTGATCAGGATCTTCTCGCCGTTCTCGTTCGACCGGGCGTTGACCGAGTAACCGCAGAGGCTGGCTCCGCATTGTTCGATCCGGACCTTGCCTTCCTTCTCCTCGGTCAGCCAGACGCCGAGCGGCGAGAGCTTGTCGGGCGCCGCCGCGGTCTGGTCCTGGGCCGGGACTGACGGGGGCGCGGCGGCGACCACCGGGTCAGGTCGCTTTGCTGGCGCGCTGTCCGGCGGCGCCGGATTTGCAGCTGCGGCGGCTGGCTCCGATGCGCGATTGGCGGCTGGCGCCGGAGCGGGTTCCTGGATCCGGCTGGTGGTGGTTGCGGGAGCGGTCGAAGGCGCCGGCGCGACCTTGGGTGAGCCTTTGGCCGGCTCCAGCGCTTCCTGCGTTGCCGCCCTGTCATTGGCGGTCGCAGGCTGGCCGGGCGGTTTGCGCGTTTCCTGAACCGGCTTCTGGGTGGCCGGGCGTTCATCGGCGTCGTCGTCCGGCTCGATTCGCGGGCGCTTGCTGCGCTTCGGGCCGGATTCGTAGACACCAGGGATCGAAATCGAGACGCAGGACGCATCGTTGCAATCGCGTGGCTTTTCGATCCGGACCGAATGACCGCCGATGTCGAACGAATAGGTTTCCCCAGCCTGTGCCGCCGTGCTTGCCACAAGCAGCGCCGCCAGCGCGATCAAGCTTTTCATGAATTCCTCCTGCAATCGCGTGAAGTGCCGCCAATCTGCGCCCGGACGAAGTTTTCCAGCGTGATAGGGATCACGCATCGAGGATGAGACGTGGCCGCCCGGCAAAGGTTCAAAGACCGGTCGGCAAAGGGAAAGGCGCTCGGCGCGCCGCTGCCTGGCACCCGCGAAGCCTGGAACTCGTCCCAGGCGGCCGAATCCGGGCCTTTCGCGGCCGCTCTTGACCCGATATGAAAGGCCAACAGATTGGGACTGCGCGTCAGGAGAGCACTATGGCAGCCAAGACGAATTTCCGGGGGTCGTTTACCGCCTTGGTCACGCCGTTCAAGAACGGTTCGGTCGACGAGCAGGCCTTTCGCGATTTGGTCAAATGGCAGATCGCAGCAGGGACCAACGGACTGGTGCCGGTCGGGACCACGGGCGAGAGCCCGACGCTGAGCCATGACGAGCACAACAAGGTGGTGGAATGGTGCGTCGAAGAGGCCGGGGGACGGGTGCCGGTGATCGCCGGGGCTGGATCGAATTCCACCCGTGAGGCCATCGAGCTCGCCAGACATGCCGAGAAGGCGGGCGCGGATGCGGTCCTGGTTGTGACGCCTTATTACAACAAGCCCACCCAGGAGGGCATGTATCAGCACTTCAAGGCGATCAATGACGCGATCGGGATTCCGATCATCATCTACAACATCCCGCCGCGATCGGTGGTCGACATGTCGGTCGACACCATGTGTCGCCTGTATGAGTTAGAGAATATCGTCGGCGTCAAGGACGCGACGGCCAATCTGGGCCGGGTGTCGCAGCAGCGCCACGCGATGGGGGCGGATTTCATCCAGCTCTCCGGCGAGGACATGACCGCGCTGGCCTATATGGCCGCGGGCGGCCACGGCTGCATCTCGGTGGTGTCGAATGTGGCGCCGAAGCTCTGTGCCGACCTGATGGCGGCTGTGTTTGCCGGCGACTATCCCGGCGCGCTGAAGATCCAGGACCGGCTGGTGCCGTTGCACGATGCGGTCTTCAAGGAGCCCGGCGTGGCCGGCGCCAAACATGGCTTGACGCTGCTCGGCCGGATTCAGGAAGAAGTGCGGCTGCCGCTGATGCCGGTGACCGAACCGACGGGCAAAGCCATCCGCGCCGCCATGATTCACGCCGGGTTGCTGAACTAACGGCTGCTGACCCATTCACGCGGACCTGTACCAACCAGGCCGCTCCACAAAGAAACTGCGAGGGTCGATGCTCAAGGAGTTCCGCGAATTCGCGATGAAGGGCAATGTCGTCGATCTTGCGGTCGGCGTCATCATCGGGGCCGCGTTCGGCGCCATCGTGACCTCGATGGTCGGCGATCTGATCATGCCGGTGATCGGCGCGGTCACCGGCGGCCTCGACTTCTCGAACTACTTCACACCGCTGTCGAAGGCGGTGACGGCGAATTCGCTGGCCGAGGCGAAGAAGCAGGGCGCGGTGCTGGCGTGGGGCAGTTTCCTCACCATCACGCTCAACTTCCTGATCGTCGCCGGCGTCCTGTTCGGCGTGATCCGGGCGATGAACCGGCTGAAGCGCAATGACGAGGCCGTCGCAGCGGCGCCGCCGAAGCCGACCCGCGAGCAGGAACTTCTCACGGAGATCCGCGATATTCTGAAGAGCGGCATCCGCACGCAGGTCTAGGCCTTCGGCGGAGCGGCGTTAACGAGGTTCAGCCGCAATGGCCGACAAGAACGAACGCGCGATCAAAGTGGTCGCGGAGAACCGCAAGGCGCGGTTCAACTACGCAATCGAAGACACGATCGAGGCCGGCATCTCGCTGACCGGTACCGAGGTCAAGTCGGTCCGCAGCGGCAAGTCGACGATCGCCGAATCCTATGCGGATTCCCGCGGCGGGGAGATCTGGCTGATCAATGCCAATATCCCGGAATATCTGCAGGCCAACCGCTTCAACCACGAGCCAAAGCGGCCGCGCAAGCTGCTGCTGCACCGAAAGCAGATCAACAAGCTGATGGGCGCGGTCGAGCGTCAGGGTATGACTCTCATTCCGCTGAAGCTGTACTTCAACGAGAAGGGCCGCGCCAAGTTGCTGCTGGCGCTGGCCAAGGGCAAGCAGCTGCACGACAAGCGCGAAACCGAAAAGAAACGCGACTGGAGTCGCGAGAAAGGCCGGCTGTTGCGCGCGCGCGGCTGATGCGACGTGATTTGGTTCGCATGAGGAATGCGTATCAGTCCACAATTGGATAGCTTCGGTTCTGAGCTTGTCGGAATCGCGAGTGATCCAGCTCGACCGTGGGGAGCAGAAGCATGAATCAAGGCCACCTGACCGACGTCGACTGGACCCTGATCCCTGCGCCGGCCGATGACGGCGGCGCAGCGCATCTTCCCGGGCAGATGCTGCCTTCGATTGCATTGCCGGCGACAGATGGCAGCAACGTCGATCTGTCGGCGCTGCACGGCCGGACCGTCGTATTCGGCTATCCGCGGACCGGCCAGCCGGGCAAGATCGCGCCGGTTGACGGCTGGGACATGATCCCCGGCGCGCGGGGGTGCACGCCGCAGGCTTGCTCCTTCCGCGATCTGTTCGCCGAGTTGAAAGCCGCCGGCGCGGCGCATGTGTTCGGGCTGTCGACACAAGGCACCGACTATCAATCTGAAATGGCCACGCGGCTACATCTGCCGTTTCCGGTGCTATCGGACGAGAAGCTGGCGCTGAGCAGGGCGCTCAATCTGCCGACGATGCGCGTCGCCGGGCTCAGTTTGCTCAAGCGGATGGCGATGATCATCGATGACGGCCACATCACCCACATTTTCTATCCGGTGTTTCCGCCGGATCGAAATGCCGGCGACGTGCTGGCCTGGCTGAGCGCCAATCCGCGCTGAGGCTTCGCCACACCGCGGGCGAACCTTAAAGCAAGCGACCGGCGGCCGAAGCCCGGCGCGCGGCAATCCTTCAAGGCGCGCGACGGCTAGTTCGGTTGGTCCAGATCGGCGCGAACGCGGGCGAAGACCGCGTGGAACATCTTCGGCGTGAGCACGCCGGTGTTCGTATTGTAGCGTGAGCAGTGATAGCTGTCGTAGAGACGTAGAGCGCCGGCCTGGTGGACTGCGCCGTGCCCGAACGGCGCCTGCGATGCTCGAAGGCCGACGGCTTTCAACGTCGAATCGTGCGCGATGCGGCCGAGCAGCACCAGCGCGCGCAGCTTCGGCATGGTCTCGATCGTTGTCGCGAGAAAACGCCGGCAGGTGTTGATCTCGATAGGGAGGGGCTTGTTCTGCGGCGGCACGCAGCGCACCGCATTGCTGATCCGGCAGCGGACCAGCCGCAGCCCGTCGTCCGGCCGGGCCTCGTAGTTACCCTTGGCGAAGCCATATTCGATCAACGTCGCGTAGAGCAGGTCGCCGGCGTAATCGCCGGTGAATGGCCGGCCGGTGCGGTTGGCGCCCTGCAAGCCCGGCGCGAGCCCGACGATCAGTAGCGTTGCGTCGTCATCGCCGAACGAGGGCACCGGCGCATTGTGCCAGAGGGGCTCACGCAGCCGCTGCTCGCGGCGGAATGCCGCGAGCCTCGGACAGTCTGGGCAATCACGATCGGGTTCGGCGATTGGACGAGATACCGCGGCGAGAGGACCGCGCGTCGCAGTCATGTCAGTCTTCGAAATCGTCGTCCGCGCCCCTCGGCGCCATCGCCACCGAACGCTGCAGGAATTGCGGTGCATGACGCGGTTCGCGCGGCGGCGGCCGATCGGCCGGATCACGACCGATCTTGGACTGCAGTTCGACCAGATCAGTGAAGGTGTCGGCCTGACGGCGCAACTCGTCGGCGATCATCGGCGGCTGGCTGGAGATCGTCGAGATCACCGTTACACGGACGCCGCGACGCTGCACTGCCTCGACCAGCGACCGAAAGTCGCCGTCACCGGAGAACAGAACCATCTGGTCAATGTGCTCGGCCAATTCCATGGCGTCGACCGCGAGCTCGATATCCATGTTGCCCTTGACCTTGCGACGGCCGCTGGCATCGATGAACTCCTTGGTCGCCTTGGTGACCACGGTGTAGCCATTGTAGTCGAGCCAGTCGATCAGGGGACGAATCGAGGAATATTCCTGATCCTCGATGATGGCGGTGTAGTAGAAGGCGCGGATCAAAGTCCCGCGACTCTGGAATTCCTTGAGCAGTCGTTTGTAATCGATATCAAAACCAAGGGTTTTTGCAGTCGCGTAAAGATTGGCGCCATCGATAAACAGCGCGATTTTGTTGCTCGCAGAGGTGGACATCCAGATCTCTCGTTTTTCAGTCGTTAGGTTTTTGGCGCGACAGAAATGGTCGCGCATTAAAGTCAATTTGCACGAATAGCCGTCGGCTTTGGCAGCCGGCACAATCTTCAACCGCACGAAGCATCGACCGGTATTCTATACTTTTCTTTCTGAAAAGAAGCCTTTTCTTGTCATATCCGTGTTTGTCCCAGTGATTGGTTGCGCCCATCGCCGGACTTTTGGTGCATTATCAGAGTGTGGGTTCACGGCCAAATGACAATTTGGTTCTTGCGCATCGCGTCAACCCCCTATACCTACGGCCGATAACCCGCATTTTGGTCCTTTTGAACGGAGCGACTGGCGATGGCGCGCGTCACCGTGGAAGATTGTATTGATAAGGTCGACAACCGGTTCGACCTGGTCCTGCTGGCGGCGCACCGTGCGCGGATGATTTCGTCGGGTTCGCAGCTCACAATCGACCGTGACAACGACAAGAATCCCGTTGTTTCGCTGCGTGAAATCGCCGAGCAGACGGTGTCTCCCGAAGATCTCAGGGAAGAGCTGGTGCACTCCCTGCAAAAGTTCGTCGAAGTCGACGAGCCGGAGCAGGACACCGTTCCTCTCATCGGGTCGGTCGGCGCCAGTGTCGACGCAGACGATACCGAGGTCGCGCTGGAGCGCATGACCGAGGAAGAACTCCTGAAGGGCCTGGAAGGCCTCGCGCCGCCGGAAGAGCAGCCCGAGGAAGACGAATAACGCTCGTCGCTCTCCACGTCAGACCTCCCGAAACAGCTTCGCGGCCCGGATCAGTCCGGGCCGTTTGGTTTTGCCGCGAGAGATCCTTGCGATCGATCAAACCTTTGCCACATGGCTGGTTTTCGCGATCGTCCATCTTCCCATCATGGCAAAAGCCTCTACTGTTGGCGGCTCGGATTTCCAGCAGATCTGAAGCAATTTACCAGTGACATTTGCGGCGCACTGCGCCGCAATCGAGGTTCGCAATATGGCGCCAGGACGCCGCATTCCGAGGCAGATGGAGGCCATGGCCGATTCGGCAGCAACTGTGGCAGGGCCAGCTTCGGCGCAGCCGAAGCCGCGTGGAACGCGGGCCCGAATGATGCGACAATATGACCTCGTCGAGCGGGTCCGGAGTTACAATCCGAATACCGACGAGGACATGCTCAACCGCGCCTATGTCTACGCGATGATGGCGCATGGCGAGCAGACTCGCGCCTCAGGCGACCCATACTTCTCGCATCCGCTCGAAGTCGCCGCGATTCTCACCAACCTGAAGCTCGACGACGCGACCATCGTCGCAGCGCTGCTGCATGACACGATCGAAGACACCGAGGCGACCCGGACCGAGATCGACAAGCTGTTCGGCCATGAGATCGGCGCGCTGGTCGAGGGCCTCACCAAGCTGAAGCGACTTGAGCTCGTGTCGCGCGAGGCCAAGCAGGCGGAGAACCTCCGCAAACTGCTGCTGGCGATCGCCGACGACGTCCGCGTGCTGCTGATCAAGCTCGCCGATCGCCTGCACAACATGCGGACGCTGGATTTCGTGCCGCCCGCATCGCGCCAGCGGATCGCCGAGGAAACTCTCGATATCTACGCGCCGCTCGCCGGCCGCATGGGTATGCAGGAGATGCGAGAGGAGCTGGAGGATCTGTCGTTCCGAACGCTCGATCCTGAAGCCTTCACGGTGGTGATGCAGCGGCTCGATGCGCTCGCCGAACGCAACCGCAATCTGATCGGCGAGATCGAAACCCAGCTCTCCGCCAACCTCGGCAAGAATGGCATCACCGCGGAAGTGACCGGCCGGCGCAAGCGGCCGTTTTCGATCTGGACCAAGATGGAGCGCAAGTCGGTCGGCTTCGAGCAGCTCTCGGACATTTACGGCTTTCGCGTCGTGCTGAATGACGTCGAGGCCTGCTACCGCGCGCTCGGCGTGGTGCATACGACCTGGCCGATGGTGCCGGGACGGTTCAAGGATTACATCTCGACGCCGAAGCAGAACGACTATCGCTCGCTGCACACCACGGTGATCGGCCCGGGCCAGCAGCGCGTCGAGCTGCAGTTCCGTACACAGGACATGAACCAGATCGCGGAATACGGCATCGCGGCGCACGCCTTCTACAAGGACGGCGTCGGCTCGCCGACCGAATTGCTCAACCGCGAATCCAATGCCTTCGCCTGGCTGCGTCACACCATCGAGATGTTGTCGGAGAGTTCGAACCCGGAAGAATTCCTCGAGCATACCAAGCTCGAACTGTTTCACGATCAGGTGTTCTGCTTCACGCCCAAGGGTAAGCTGATCGCGCTGCCGCGCGCCGCCAACGTCATCGACTTCGCCTATGCGGTGCACACCGACGTCGGCAACAGTGCGGTCGGCTGCAAGATCAACGGCAAGTTCGCGCCGCTGTCGTCGGAGCTGCAGAACGGCGACGAGGTCGAAGTGCTGACGTCGAGCGTGCAATCGGCGCCGCCGGCGGCGTGGGAGTCGCTGGCGAGAACCGGCAAGGCGCGCGCAGCGATCCGTCGCGCCACCCGCACCGCGATGCGCGATCAATATGCGGGCCTCGGCCGCCGCATCGTCGAGCGCCTGTTCGCACGTGCCAAGATCGAATACGCCGACGACAAGCTGAAGGGCGCGTTGCCGCGGCTGGCGCGGGCCTCGATCGAGGACGTGATGGCCTCGGTCGGCCGTGGCGAAATGAAAGCATCCGACGTCGCCCGTGCGATGTATCCCGACTACAAGGAAGAGCGCACCGCGCGGTTCGGCGGCAAGAAGCCGGACAAACCCGTGACGAGATCCGCTGCGGAGCCGGGGAAGATCGGCGCTGCGATCCCGATCGGCGGCATCCACTCGGGACTGCCGGTGAAATTCGCACCGAACGGCGGCGCCGTTCCGGGCGATCGCATTATCGGGATCGTCACGCCGGGCGAGGGCATCACCATCTATCCGATCCATTCACCGGCCTTGAAGGATTTCGAGGAGATGCCGGAGCGCTGGCTCGACGTGAAATGGGACATCGACGAGACCACGCCGCAACGCTTCCCCGCGCGGCTGTTCTTGCAGAATGTCAACGAGCCTGGCAGCCTCGCGCAGATCGCCAGCGTGATCGCCGAGCATGACGGCAATATCGACAACATCAATATGAGCCGCCGCTCGCCGGACTTCACCGAACTCACCATCGATCTCGAGGTCTACGACCTCAAGCACCTCAGTGCGATCATCGCCCAGCTCCGCGCCAAAGCGGTCGTGGCCCACGTCGAGCGCGTCAATGGATAGCATTCGGTCGCTGAGCTTTCCGTAACTACGTCGCTCCGCTAATACGTCGTTCCGCAAGTACGTCCCGCAGGTCCAATATGCCGAAAACTTCTCCTCTGCGTCTCGGGGTCAACATCGATCACATCGCGACCGTGCGTAACGCGCGCGGCGGTCGCCATCCCGATCCGGTGCGCGCTGCATTGGCCGCGATCGAGGCCGGCGCCGATGGCATCACCGCGCATTTGCGTGAGGATCGCCGGCACATCCGCGACAACGACATGGAGCGGCTCAAGGCGGAGATCTCGAAGCCGCTCAATTTCGAGATGGCGGCGACGCCGGACATGGTCCGCATCGCGCTCGGCATCAAGCCTCACGCGGTTTGCCTGGTGCCCGAGCGGCGCGAGGAGCTCACCACGGAAGGCGGCCTCGACGTTGTCGGCCAACGCGAGTCGCTGGCGCCTTCGATTGCGCGGTTCAACGACGCGGGCATTCGGGTGTCGCTGTTCATTGCCGCCGATCCGGCGCAGATCGAGATGGCCGCGAGGCTGAAAGCGCCGGCGATCGAAATCCACACCGGCGCCTGGTGCGACGCGATCACCGATGACGAGCCGGCGAAGGCGGCCGAGGAGTGGCGGCGGATCGTCGCCGGCGCCGCGCTCGCGCAAGCGGCCGGGCTCGAAGTCCACGCCGGCCACGGCCTCGACTACGCCACGGCCGAAACAATCGCGGCGCTGCCGCAGATCGTCGAACTCAATATCGGCTTCTACATGATCGGCGAGGCGCTGTTCGTCGGCCTCGGCGAGACCGTCAAGGCGATGCGGGCGACGATGGACCGCGGCCGCGCACGGGTGATCGCAGCATGATCATCGGCATCGGCTCGGACCTGATCGACATCACCCGCATCGCCAAGGTGATCGAACGACACGGCGAGCGGTTTCTCGACCGGATCTTCACCGAAACCGAGCGGGCGAGGGCCGGGCGGCGCGACAAGCAGCCGAATTTGGTGGCCGCTACCTATGCCAAGCGGTTCGCGGCCAAGGAGGCCTGCTCCAAGGCGCTCGGAACCGGGATCCGCCAGGGCGTCTGGTGGCGCGACATGGGAGTGGTCAATCTGCCGGGCGGCCGTCCGACCATGGCGCTGACCGGCGGCGCGAAAGCTCGGCTCGATGCCCTGACGCCGGCCGGGATGATCGCCCAGATCGACCTCTCGATTACCGACGAATGGCCGCTGGCGCAGGCCTTCGTGGTCATTTCGGCGATTCCTGCGACGGCATCCTGACGGCTGCCGCAGCGCCCCCGCGGAACGGAAAAGGCGCTGATTCGTCATAGCATTAGCTAGTTTTGTCTGGACGGTTGATTGCGCGCTTCGCGACAACGGTCTACAACCGCGCGGAACCCCTTCGCGGGTCGAATCTATGGCGAGCGGCGCCTTCACTTCGGGCCGTTCCTGCCAAATTGAGCTTCTCATCGCGAAGCGGATCCGCTTCACCTGAGAATAGTCGTCCACCGCGCGGCATTCGCGACGGGAATCGGGAAAGCGATGAGCGTGACATCCGGTACGAAATCTGAGAGCGGCATCGGCGAAACGATCCGCGTCGTCATCCATGCCCTCATCATCGCGCTGGTGATCCGGACGTTCCTGTTCCAGCCCTTCAACATTCCGTCGGGCTCGATGAAGGCGACATTGCTGGTCGGCGACTATCTGTTCGTGTCGAAATACTCCTACGGCTACAGCCACTATTCGATTCCACTCTCGCCGCCGATCTTCTCCGGCCGGATCTTCGGCTCCGAGCCGAACCGCGGCGACGTCGTGGTGTTCCGGTTGCCGAAGGACGACTCCACGGACTACATCAAGCGCGTGATCGGAATGCCGGGCGACCGCATCCAGATGCGCGAAGGGCTGCTCTACATCAACGACAAGCCGGTCGTTCGCGAGCGGCTGCCCGATTATGTCGGCGAAGATCCGTGCGGCTCGGATGCCACCGCGCGCGTCAAACGCTGGAAGGAGACGCTGCCGAACAACGTCACCTATGAAACGCTGGATTGCGTCGACAACGGCTTCTACGACAACACCAACGTCTACACCGTGCCGTCCGGACACTTCTTCATGATGGGCGACAATCGCGACAATTCCACGGACAGCCGCGTGTTGTCGGCGGTCGGCTATGTTCCGTTCGAGAACATCATCGGCCGCGCCCAGATGATCTTCTTCTCCATCGCCGAAGGCGAGCACGCTTGGCAGATCTGGCGCTGGCCGACCGCGGTCCGCTGGAGCCGAATCTTCTCGATCGTGCGATGATTGTGGACGTGACAGACATCGACAGTTCGTCGACCGCGACAGACCCGACTCCGCCGCCGCCGACAGGAGAGCAGCCTGCAGGCCGCAAGCGGCGTAGCAAGTCGAAGGCGAAGGCGACGGCAGAGGTGATCGAGCAACGGATCGGACATGCCTTCGCCGACCCGTCGTTGCTGAACACTGCGTTGACCCACGTCTCGGCGCTGAAATCGGCGCGCAATCGCGCCGATAGCTATCAGCGGTTGGAGTTTCTCGGCGACCATGTTCTCGGCCTGGTGGTGTCGGACATGCTGTACCGCGCTTTTCCGAATGCCGACGAAGGCGAGTTGTCGAAGCGGCTCGCGGACCTCGTGCGCAAGGAGACGTGCGCGGACATCGCGCGCAGTCTCGATTTGCTCGATGGCATCAAGCTCGGCACAGTCGGCGCGGGCGCCGGCGCGCGGCTGCGCAAATCCGTACTCGGAGACATCTGCGAGGCTGTGATCGGCGCGGTGTTTCTCGACGGCGGCTATCCGGCCGCGGCCGATTTCGTGCAGCGCAACTGGACCGAGCGAATGCGCAAGCCGGCGCGCTCGCTACGCGACCCCAAGACCGTGTTGCAGGAATGGGCGCAGGGCAAGGGGCTTCCAACGCCAGTGTATCGCGAAGTCGAACGAACCGGTCCTCACCACGATCCGCAATTCCGCGTCGCCGTCAGCCTGCCGGGGTTAGAGCCCGCGGAAGGCGTCGGCGGCAGCAAACGCGCGGCCGAAAAGGTCGCAGCTTCGGTAATGCTGGCCCGCGAGGGCGTTAGCACTGGCGGCAACGATGCCTGAAACCACTGACGCGGCTCCGGCCGCCACCCGCTGCGGCTTCGTCGCGCTGATCGGCGCTCCGAATGTCGGCAAATCCACGCTGGTCAACGCGCTGGTCGGCTCCAAGGTCACCATCGTGTCGCGCAAGGTGCAGACGACGCGCGCCCTGATCCGCGGCATCGTGATCGAAGGCGGCTCGCAGATCGTGCTGGTCGATACGCCCGGCATCTTCGCGCCGAAGCGCCGGCTCGACCGCGCCATGGTCAAGACCGCATGGACAGGCGCGCATGACGCCGATCTGGTGTGCGTGTTGCTCGACGCACGCAGCGGCCTCGACGAAGAAGCCGAGACGATCTTCGGTAACCTCGCGAATGTCGGCCATCCGAAGGTGCTGGTCATCAACAAGATCGATCTGGTGCCGCGCGAAAAGTTGCTGGCGCTGACGCAAACGGCCAACCAACGGCTGCACTTCGACGAGACGTTCATGGTGTCGGCGTTGTCCGGCGATGGCGTCGACGATCTGCGCCGCGGATTGGCCGCGCGGGTTCCGGCGGGTCCGTTTCACTATCCTGAAGATCAGATGTCGGACGCGCCGCTGCGCCATCTCGCGGCCGAGATCACCCGCGAGAAGATCTTCCGCAAGCTGCATCAGGAACTGCCGTATCAGTCGACGGTCGAGACCGATAGTTGGACTGATCGAAAGGACGGCTCGGTGCGGATCGAGCAGACGGTCTTTGTCGAACGCGAAAGCCAGCGCAAGATCGTTCTCGGCAAGGGCGGCGCTACGATCAAGTCGATCGGCGCCGAGGCGCGCAAAGAGATCGGCGAGATCCTCGAGCAGACGGTCCACCTGTTCCTGTTCGTGAAGGTGCGCGAGAACTGGGAGAACGACCCGGACCGCTACCGCGAAATGGGCCTCGAATTTCCGAAGGAATAGCGGCGCCGCGATGAGCGTTCCCAAGAATGTGTACTGGTTCGAGGTCTTGCTGCTGGTTTCGCTGATGCTCGATTGCATCTCCGTGGCGTTCCAGGACCGCACGATGGACGCCGAGTTGTCTTCCTCCGTCGTGGCCGCCGCCAATACCATCGCGGCCGGACTGATCATGCTGCTGGCCTATCTGGTCTGGCTCGCTGCTCATGGCCGCAAGAACTGGGCGCGCGCTGTCCTGACGGCGTCGCTGGTGTTCTCGGTCGTGGCGCTGGCGCAGATCGTCGGCGATAGCGGGCTCGATGCCGGCCTGTTGATTGATATCGTCTCCTGTGCCTTGACCGGAGCGGGGATCTACCTGTCCTATACCGGCGACGCCCGCGGCTGGTTCACCGGATAGCGCCGCAGCCGCGGCTGCGCGCGGACCAGAAAGCTTGTACGATTCGCAGATGGAGTGGAGCGACGAAGGGATCATTCTCGGGGTGCGGCGGCACGGAGAGGCCGGCGCGATCGTCGAGCTTTTGACCCGCAGCCATGGCCGTCATCTGGGCCTGGTGCGCGGCGGCGCGTCGTCGCGGATGCGGCCGTTGCTTCAGCCGGGCAACAGTGTGCTCGCGGTGTGGCGGGCGCGGCTCGACGAACATCTGGGATACTACCAGCTCGAAGGCACGCGGATGCGCGCCGCGACCATGCTGGCGTCCTCGCACGCGGTTTACGGCGTCACCCATCTCGCCTCGCTGGCGCGGCTGTTGCCGGAGCGCGACCCGCACGAAGATATCTACGAGATGCTGGGGCGCACACTGGACGATTTCGACGACGTCGGTGACGCGGCGACGCATCTGATCCGGTTCGAACTGGCGATGCTGGCCGAGCTCGGCTTCGGCCTCGATCTGTCGGCCTGCGCGGCGACAGGTGCGACGGTGGAGCTGATCTACGTCTCCCCGAAATCCGGCAGCGCCGTGTCGCGCGTCGCCGGCGAGCCGTGGCGCGACAAGCTGCTGCGGCTGCCGGCGTTCCTGCGCGACGACAATGACGGCCGCAACGGCTGGTCCGATCAGGATCTGCGCGACGGGTTCGACCTGACCGGTCGGTTCCTGCTGCGCAACGTGCTGGAGCCGCGCGGGCAGGGCCATTCCGACGCCCGCGACGGCTTCATCAACGCGGTGACGCGGCATCTGGCGCGGACCGCGATCCCCTGATTCCGCTCCGTCGGCACTGGTCTGCGCCTCCGGACCAGTGGAGGCCGACGCGGGCTCGCGATTCGTTTCTTGCCCGATTCGCAACCAGAGGCTAACCCGTCGCCATGGGAAAACGACTGATTCCGCCGGAGCCGGCGGAGATTCACGACGTGCAGCTTCGCGAAGCGCTGGAAGAGCGCTACCTCGCTTATGCGCTCTCGACCATCATGCATCGCGCGTTGCCGGACGCCCGCGACGGGCTGAAGCCGGTGCATCGCCGCATCCTCTACGGGATGCGGCTGCTGCGACTCGATCCCGGCACGCCATTCAAGAAATCCGCCAAGATCGTCGGCGACGTGATGGGTTCGTTCCATCCGCATGGCGACCAGTCGATCTACGACGCGCTGGTGCGGCTCGCTCAGGACTTCTCGTCGCGCTATCCGCTGGTCGACGGCCAGGGCAATTTCGGCAATATCGACGGCGATAATCCGGCCGCCTATCGCTACACCGAAGCGCGCATGACCGACGTCGCGCGGCTTCTGCTCGACGGCATCGATGAGGACGGCGTTGCGTTCCGGCCGAACTACGATGGCCAGTCGAAAGAGCCGATGGTGCTGCCCGGAGGCTTCCCGAATTTGCTCGCCAACGGTGCGCAGGGCATCGCGGTCGGCATGGCGACGGCGATCCCGCCGCACAACGCCGCCGAACTCTGCGACGCCGCGCTGCATCTGATCGAAAAGCCGGATGCCAAATCGAAGGCGCTGCTGCGCTTCGTCAAGGGACCGGACTTCCCGACCGGCGGCATCGTCATCGACTCCAAGGAGAGCATCGCCGAGGCCTATACGACGGGCCGCGGCGCGTTCCGCACCCGCGCCAAATGGGCGCAGGAAGAGGGCGCGCGCGGCACCTGGGTGGTTGTGGTCACCGAGATTCCGTGGCTCGTGCAGAAATCGCGGCTGATCGAAAAGATCGCCGAACTCCTCAACGAAAAGAAGCTACCGCTGGTCGGCGATATCCGCGACGAATCCGCTGAGGACGTTCGCGTCGTGATCGAGCCCAAGTCGCGCACGGTCGATCCCGAACTGATGATGGAGTCGCTGTTCCGGCTGACCGAGCTGGAAAGCCGGATCCCGCTCAATCTCAACGTGCTGGTCAAAGGCCGCATCCCCAAGGTGCTCGGCCTCGCCGAGTGCCTGCGCGAATGGCTGGACCACCTGCGCGACGTGTTGCTGCGCCGCTCGAACTATCGCAAGGCGCAGATCGAGCACCGGCTGGAAGTGCTCGGCGGCTACCTGATCGCCTATCTGAACATCGACAAGGTGATCAAGATCATCCGCAACGAGGACGAGCCGAAGCCCGTCCTGATGAAGACCTTCAGTCTCACCGATATCCAGGCCGAAGCGATCCTCAACATGCGGCTGCGCAGCTTGCGCAAGCTCGAGGAATTCGAGATCCGCACCGAGGACAAGAACCTCCGCGCGGAGCTCAAGGGCATCAACGCGATCCTGAAATCCGAGACCGAGCAGTGGGCCAAGGTCGGCGAACAGGTCCGCAAGGTGCGCGAGATGTTCGGACCGAAGACGCCGCTCGGCAAGCGCCGCACGCAGTTCGCGGACGCGCCGGAGCATGATCTGGCGGCGATCGAGGAGGCCTTCGTCGAGCGCGAGCCGGTCACCGTCGTGATCTCCGACAAGGGCTGGGTACGCACGCTGAAAGGCCATGTCGAAGATCTGTCGGGGCTGAACTTCAAGCAGGACGACAGGCTCGGGCAATCGTTTTTCGCAGAAACCACCTCGAAGCTGCTGCTGCTGGCGACCAACGGTCGCTTCTACTCGCTCGACGTCGCCAAGCTGCCGGGCGGCCGCGGGCACGGCGAGCCGATCCGGATGTTCATCGACATGGAGCAGGACGCCGCGATCGTCGCGGTGTTCGTGTACAAGGGCGGTCGCAAATTCCTGATCGCCAGCCATGACGGCCAGGGCTTCATCGTCGGCGAGGATGATTGCGTCGGCACCACCCGAAAGGGCAAGCAGATCATCAATGTCGACATGCCGAACGAGGCGAGGGCGCTGACCGTCGTCGGCGAAGGCAGCGACAGTGTCGCGGTGATCGGCGAGAACCGGAAGATGCTGATCTTCCCGATGGATCAGGTGCCGGAAATGACCCGTGGCCGCGGCGTGCGGCTGCAGAAGTACAAGGACGGCGGCCTGTCCGACATCGCCACTTTCGTGTCCAAGCAGGGCCTGAGCTGGCGCGATTCCGCCGGACGCGAGTTCAGCGCGACCATGAAGGACTTGGCCGAGTGGCGCGGCAATCGCGCCGACGCCGGCCGGTTGCCGCCGAAAGGCTTCCCGAAGTCGAACAAGTTCGGCCGCGGCATCGAGTGATCGCGGCGCCAGCGGCGCGATCGGCTCTTTAGAGCATTGGCTGTTTTGAACTTCGGCTATTTGGAATGTGGAGCGCTCGCCGGCGGCGGAACGAGGGTGGGATGCCGGTTCGGCTTTAGCGTACCGACATAGAACGACAGACCGCCGACCAGCACGACGCAGAGAAAATAGACGACGTAGGATTGCGGGGGCGTGATCGCCCAGCGCAGCAGGCCGCCGAAGGATATGGGCTGGTCGGGCTGGTTTTGCATGGCCGCTGTTGTGCGCGAAAAAACGCCTCGAGGAAAGCGCAATGGCGTCGGTGAAAACTGCGCGCGAATGAGCGTTCGTCGCTCAAGCAATTCAGGGCCCCTCGCAATCGTTGTTGCGGATCATTGAACTGCACCGGCGGGTTTACCACCATGTTCGGACGAATCGCGGGTCAAATGGAAGGATAGGTATTCAGTTGCAGTTGCAAGTCACTTGCAAAAAGGATCAGAATCATCCAGTCTGATGGGATGGACGCGCGAACGCCTCGACCGAGCCCGGATCCGCCGCTGCTGCCGCCTGAGGCTGCACCGGGCGGGTGGCGCTCGGCTCGCAGCGAGCCGTCGCTGTCGGGCATGTTCGGCTCCGTCCCGACCCGGGCGAGCGGCTCGTTCGGACGCAAGCTGATCGCCTTTCTCGGCCCCGGCTATCTGGTCGCGGTCGGCTATATGGACCCCGGCAACTGGGCCACGTCGCTCGCCGGCGGCTCGAAGTTCGGCTACGCGCTGCTGACCGTCGCCTTGGTCTCCAACATCATGGCGATCATTTTGCAGTCGCTGTGTACGCGGCTCGGGGTCGGCGCCGGACGCGATCTCGCCCAGGCTTGCCGCGACGCCTATCCGAAATGGGCGTCCTGGCCGCTATGGCTCACGGCGGAAATCGCCATCACCGCGACCGATCTCGCCGAGGTGATCGGCACCGCGATCGGGCTCAACCTGCTATTCGGCATTCCGCTCGAACTCGGCGTCATCATTACGGCTGCCGACGTGTTCCTGATCCTGGCGCTGCAGGCGTTCGGCTTCCGCTGGATCGAGGCTTTCGTGGTCGCGCTGCTCGGCGTGATCGCGGCCTGCTTCGCGATCCAGATAGCGATGGCCGATCCGGATTGGGGCGCGGTGATCCGCGGCTTCGCACCGACCACACAGATTCTGCGCAATCCGGAGATGCTGTACCTGGCGCTCGGAATCCTCGGCGCCACGGTGATGCCGCATAATCTGTACCTGCATTCCGGATTGGTGCAGACCCGCGGCTATCGCGACGATGTCGCGTCGAAGCGCGAAGCCATCAAGCTCGCGACCATCGACTCGACGCTGGCGCTATGCCTTGCGCTGACCATCAACGCCTCGATCCTGATCCTCGCGGCGGCGACCTTCCACCACGCCGGCAAGACCGACATCGCCGAACTCGATCAGGCGCACGCCTTCCTGGCGCCGCTGCTCGGCTCGACGCTCGCGCCGACGCTGTTCGGCATCGCGCTGCTCTGCTGCGGCCTCAATTCGACGATCACCGCGACGCTGGCGGGGCAGATCGTGATGGAGGGCTTCATCGAGATCAAGATCGCGCCGTGGCTGCGCCGGATGGTGACGCGGATGATCGCGATCGTGCCGGCGGTCGGCGTGACGCTGTGGGCGGGCGAGAAAGCGACCGGCCAGTTGCTGATCCTCAGTCAGGTGGTGCTGAGCCTGCAGCTGCCGTTCGCCGTGGTGCCGCTGGTGCTGTTCACCGCAAGCCGGGCCAAGATGGGCGTATTCGTCGCGCCGCGCTGGCTGACGGCCGCCGCGGTCGTGATCGCCGTCATCATCATCGCACTGAATATGAAGCTGGTCTACGACTTCGCCACCGGCGGGTCGTGACACTGTGCACATCGTCATCCTTCGACACTTGCTTCGCTCGCACTTCAGGATGACGCCGCGCAAATGCGCAGCGGGCGAAATTGATTGGTATCAGTCCTGCGGCTCGGGATACTCGCCCGATGCATCGACCCGGATCCAGCCGCTCGGCGCCAGCCGCTGTTGCGGCAGATAGCGGCCCTTGTAGTCCATCTTCTTCGAGCCTTCGATCCAGTAGCCGAGATAGACGTAAGGCAGGCCGAGCCGGCGGGCGCGGGCGATGTGATCGAGGATCATGAAGGTGCCGAGCGATCGGTTCTGTTCGCCGGGCTCGTAGAACGAGTACACCATCGACAGCCCGTCATTGAGCACGTCGGTCAGCGCCGCCGCGACCAGATCGCCGCCGCGGCCGGTGATGCCGGTGTCGAGGGTGCGCTTGCGATATTCGATGATCCGGGTCTCGACGTGGCTGTCCTCGACCATCATCGCGTAGTCCAGAACAGTCATGTCGGCCATGCCGCCATGGCGATGGCGCTGGTCGAGATAGGCGCGGAACACCGAATATTGCTCGGAGGTCGGCACCGGATTGCGCTGCTCGCCGACGATGTCGGCATTGCGGGCAAGAATTTTGCGCTGGTTGCGCGAGGCCCGGAATTCGTTGGCGATCACCCGGACCGAGACGCACGACCGGCACTGGTCGCAGGCCGGCCGGTAGGCGATCGACTGGCTGCGCCGGAAGCCGCCGTGGGTGAGAAGGTCGTTGAGCTCGCCGGCCTTGTTGCCGACCAGATGGGTGAACACCTTGCGCTCGTGCCGGCCCGGCAGATACGGGCATGGCGAGGGGGCCGTCAGATAGAACTGCGGGGTGTCGCGCGAGTGCTGAGTCACGTCGGTCCGTCAACCTCCAACGTGACACAGCATTGCGCCACGGCCGTGTTCGGTCAATCGCCTTTGCGGCTCAATATGAGCGCGCGGTCTGCGGCGCCAGCGCCGTGCTGTTGATAATCACGGTTCCGAGCAAGATGTCGTGCAGCAGCCGGCGGCGGCCGTTGAACAGCCCGACCAGCAGCACCAGCGGGGTGAGCATCGACAGCGACAGCCAGAACAGGAAGGCGTGCACGGCGCCGAGCACGAAATAGCCGGGCTCGCCGGTCCAGGTCGCCATCTCGATGCCGAGCGCCCGCATCCCGATCGTCGCCGAATGCGGCCCGCCGAGCGAGGCGCCGTAGTAGATCAGCGCCCAGATCACCGAGGCCGGCGACACGATCCAGAACAGCGTCCAGCCCAGGCCCAGCGTGATCACGCCAAACACCGTGATGAAGACGATTGCGAGCACCACCGGGATCGAGAGCACAACCAGATCGATCAGGAAGGCGAATACGCGCTTGCTAAGCACGCCCTGGAACAGCTCCGGATTGCGCCAGGGATCGAAGGCATCCGACCGCCCGTCGTCTTCACCGCCGCTCCAGCCGGCATTTCCACGCGCACCAGGCCCGTTCGAACCGTAGTCAGACATGACCCTTGCTCCCCGCTAGGAAAACGACAACGCCGTTCGACATGGCGACGGCCCGCACACCTTGCAAGGCCGTCACAACATTACAAAGCAGCAATCGACCGCGGGAAACCGGACGCGGGAAGCAATCAATCGGGAGTTCAGCCCTGCTTCTTCAGCTTCTCGGCCGCTTGCGGGGCGAAGTAGGTGAGCACGCCATCGGCGCCGGCGCGCTTGAAGCCGAGCAGGCTTTCCATCATCGCGCGCTCGCCGTCGAGCCAGCCATTGTTCGCCGCCGCAGCAATCATCGCGTACTCGCCCGACACCTGATAGGCGAAGGTCGGCACCGCGAAGGTCTCCTTCACGCGACGCACGATGTCGAGATACGGCATCCCGGGCTTGACCATCACCATGTCGGCGCCCTCGGCGAGATCGAGTTCGACCTCGCGGATCGCCTCGTCGGTGTTGGCCGGGTCCATCTGATAGGTGCGCTTGTCGCCGGTCAGCGCCTTGGCCGAGCCGATCGCATCGCGGAACGGGCCGTAGAACGCGGAGGCGTATTTCGCCGCATAGGCCATGATCTGCACGTCCTGGAAGCCGGCGGCGTCGAGGCCTGCGCGGATCGCACCGATGCGGCCGTCCATCATGTCCGACGGCGCGATCACGTCGCAGCCGGCCTCGGCCTGCACCAGTGACTGCCGGACCAGCACCGCGACGGTCTCGTCGTTGAGGATGCAGCCGTCCTGGATCAGCCCGTCATGGCCGTGGCTCGTGAACGGGTCGAGCGCGACGTCGCACAGCACGCCGAGTTCGGGGAATTCGTTTTTGATGGCGCGCACGGTGCGGCACACCAGATTCTCGGCGTTGGTCGCTTCCGTGCCGTGCTCGTCACGCAGCGTCGGGTCGGTGTAGGGGAACAGCGCGAGGCAAGGGATCTCCAATCGGACCGCGCGCTCTGCGGCACGCACCACCTGGTCGATGCTGAGCCGCTCGACGCCGGGCATCGAGGGGATCTGGACGCGCTGGTTACTGCCTTCGACGACGAACAGCGGCCAGATCAGGTCATCCGTGGTGACGCAATTCTCGCGAACCAGCCGGCGGGCCCATTCGGTCTTGCGATTGCGCCGCGGGCGCACAGTCAGATCGAGGGCAGGGGCGGACGGCCGGGGGGCGGGGTCGCGCATTTCGATGGGACGGCCGAATTTGATCGCCATGTTGCCAACTCTCCCTGCAGGCGTCCAACTGATGCTTCAAACTAGCATTTTGGCATTGCCGCGTCACTGCGCTGTTGATTTGGCGCAATAGGCCACGCCCGCTGCGATCACAGCCGATTGATTTTGCCGCCACGGCGGGCCAAGACTCGCCCATCGACCACCGCCGAGCAGCGAGCCGCATGTCCGAAACCCAGTCGTCGTCGCGCGAACACGCCCCGCGTGACCCCTCGATCGGGGTCGCGGCGATCGCGCCCGAGCGCGACGAGCAGCACGAGAACGACTGGACCCAGCGGCTCGTGCTGTTCCTGCGCGTGATGGCGGTGATCTCGATCTGCAAGGGACTCTATCACTGGGCGCAGATCACCGGATTCATCGGCGGCGAGGATGACGCCTTCGAGGTCCAGTCGATGGCCTGGCAGACCGCGACTGTCTATTTCGCGGTGATCGAACTGGTTGCCGCGATCGGGCTGTGGCTGGCGACGCCTTGGGGCGCCGTCGTGTGGCTGACCACAGTGGTGTCGATGGCGGTGATCGAATTGATGTTCCCGGCGATCTATGGCGGCAGCCTGCTGATCGTCTCGGCCGAGGCGCTGCTGCTGGCGGCCTATCTGGCGCTGGCCTGGATGGCCGCCCGCGAACGGCCGCCATAGAGCTTCAGCGATGCATTCCGCCGCGGCCGCAACGCGCCGGGCGGCACGGACAACAATAATTCACAACAAGAAAAGGGGAAGGGCACCATGAACCAGCTTCATTCCGGCGGAACCGGCGGCAGCCTGATCGTCAACGCGGTCGCGCGCTATGGCGACCGGCCGGCGATCGCCGACGACAATCTGCGCTGGACCTATCGCGAATTCGGCGAGGCCGTCGGCCGCTTCATCACACTGTTCCGCGCCGTCGGCCTCACCAAAGGCAGCGCTCTGTCGATTCTGTCGTCGAACCGCGCCGAATCCTGGGCTGCGATTTCCGCCGCGACGGTGATGGGCCTGCGCTACACGCCGCTGCATCCGATGGCCGCCGAGGACGACCACGCCTTCATCATCGAGGATGCCGAGATCGACGCGCTGATTGTCGAGAGCGGAAAATTCGCCGCGCGCGGGCTGACGATCCGCCGCCGTGTGCCCGGTCTGAAGCATCTGTTGTCGTTCGGCGCGGTCGAAGGCGCGCGGGATCTGCTGGCCGGCTTCGACAGCGTCGAAGCGGCGCCGCTGGTCGACGAGAGCGTGACGTCGGATATCGCCTGGCTCGCTTACACCGGCGGCACCACAGGCCGCTCCAAAGGCGTGATGATCCCGCATCGCGCGCTGACGACGATGGCCGTGATCCTCTATACCGACTGGGACTGGCCGGCGGAGATCCGTTATCTCGCCGCGACCCCGATCAGCCATGCCGCCGGCGTGACCGTCTATCCGGTGATGATGCGCGGCGGGTTCACCCGGCTGGTGCAGGGCTTCGAGATTGAATCCTATTGTCGTGTCGTCGCCGAAGAGAAAATCACCGCCGCCTTCCTGGTGCCGACGCTGATCTACGCGCTGATCGACGCGCCGCAGGTGAGGGCGCGCCATGATCTGTCGTCGCTCGACATGATCGTCTATGGCGCGGCCCCGATGTCGCCCGACCGGCTGCGCGAAGGCATCAAGATCTTCGGTCCGGTGTTCGTGCAGCTCTACGGCCAGACCGAAGCGCCGCAATGCATCACCACGATGCGCAAGATCGATCACGACGATTCCAAGCCCGGCCGGCTCGGATCGTGCGGACGTCCGAGCCCGCTGCTCGACGTCAAGCTGTTCGATTCCGAGATGCGCGAGGTCGGAATCGGCGAACCCGGCGAAATCTGCGTGCGCGGCACGCTGGTGATGGACGGCTACTGGAAACGTCCCGACGCCACCGAAGAGGCGTTCCGCGGCGGCTGGCTGCACACCGGCGACGTCGCTGTGAAGGACGCCGATGGTTACTTGTACATCGTCGATCGCACCAAGGACATGATCATCTCCGGCGGCTTCAATATCTATCCGCGCGAAGTCGAGGACGCGCTGATGGCGCATCACGCCGTCGCGTCCGCCGCGGTGATCGGCGTGCCCGACGACAAATGGGGCGAGGCGGTGAAGGCCTACGTCGTGCTCAAGCCCGGCGCCAACAACGACGCCGCGGAACTGCAGGCGCATGTGAAGGCCAAGCGCGGCGCGCCGTGGTCGCCGAAATCGATCGAGTTCGTCGCGACGATTCCGGTGACGGGTCTCGGCAAGATCGATCGCAAGGTGTTGCGCGCGCCGTATTGGGAAGGACGCACGCGCGGCGTCGCGTAAAGTTTTCGTCGAATTGCGAAAGGTAAGGTTCCGGTCACCTTAAAGGGTTCGGTCATGTCCGTTACAGGAATCTTTCGAATTCGAATGAAGCTGTTCTCAAATGCGACAGCGGCGGCGATGAGGCCCTCGAATCCGGCCTCATCCGTCAATGAAAGGTTGCGAGAAGTGACCGATTTGCAGGCTTAATCCGCGATTCACTCTCTTAAATTCATGATCTCTTTATTGTCTTATTTAAGCTGATGTTCAAACGCGCCCCTTAAGTTGGACCTATCAGACGGGACACAAGTTTCGTCGAATAAGTCGATCAAAAAAGACGACAGGGGACGTGTCATGATCAAAGCCGTTGCCACGGCAGCCGAAACCGCCGCGCCTGCAGTTGCAGGACAAGCGCCGGTCCAGCCGCTCTATCTCGAGGCTCTCACTCTGGTGGAGCGGCTGCACCGCCGGCTGCTCGACGTCATCAAGGACGAGTTCGATCGTCGCGGTCGCGCCGATATCAACTCGGTGCAGGCGCTGCTGCTCTACAACATCGGCGACAAGGAGCTGACCGCCGGCGAACTACGCACGCGCGGTTACTACCTCGGCTCAAACGTTTCCTACAATCTGAAGAAGCTGGTCGAACTCGGCTTCCTCGACCATCAGCGCTCCCGCGTCGACCGACGCTCGGTGCGGATCCGGCTGACCGCGCAGGGCCAGGAGGTCCGCCACATCGTCGACGCGCTGTATCAGAAGCACGTCAGGACGGTGGAGCAGGTCGGCGGCATTTCCAGCGAGGAGTTCGCCACGCTGAACAAGTCGCTGCACCGCCTCGAGCGGTTCTGGACCGACCAGATTCTGTACCGCCTCTGAGTCTCCCGATCCGGGAGCGCGCCGACGCCGCCGGCATCACGCCAGGCGCTGCCCAAACGAGGCAGGCACGCGCGCTCTCGTTCATCTCCAGGTCCGTCGTCTTCGTCATCGGCTCTCCGCAAGGGGAGCCGATTTTTTCTTGCGCCGCGGAAATTTCCCGGGCCCCGGACGGGAACTTTTCGGGCCGCCGAGGCTTGTCAACTGCAAAGCCGCTGGAGAGGGCGATGCTGGTCGAACGAGGATTGCGGATCATGAACATCGATGTGATCGGACGAGCATATGACATCGCGGCCAATTATCTGCGCCGCACCGGAGCGATTGCCGACAACACGACAACCTTCGATCCGCTGCTGGAGCTGATCGTGCAGATGTTCCATCGCGGCGAGACCAACCCGATCAAGCTGGCCAACAAGGCCATTTCTGTTTTCGAATCCGCGAAGATCGCGGCATGAATTGAGAGGCGCCTGCATGCAACGAGCTATCGACCGCGTGATCCAGACTTACGGCCTGCTGACCAGCAGCGAAGCCGCGCAGGACGCGCAAGCCAAGGTTGAGAACTACATCCGCACGCTGTTCGAGGCCGGAGAAACCGACGACAATCGTCTGACCGTGTGCGGTCTCGTGTATCTGCGCGAACTCGACGGCAGCAATGACCCGGTCAAAGCTGGCTACACCGGCCTCTAAACCGGTCACCGTGATATGATGATGCGTCTGGTCGCCGGGATCGTTGAAATCCTCCCGGCGATCGGCGTCTTTGCAGGAGCCTCGACTGAGGTGCTTCGAGAGCACGGCCGTGGCCATTTGCGCGGCCCATCCTCTGAGGCCCGCGGCAATCACGCCTGATGATGACGGCGTGGCAGGGGCGGGCGCTCGACGCGATCGCGATCAAATTGTCAAACAGCCATGCCAAAGCCTTCCCGCGGCTCTGATGAGCCCGAGCTTTGCACCCCTCGCAGTCGCGAGGGGCGGGGGCGCGTCGCGAGGGGCGGATGATGGTGGTTCTCGCGATCGGCTCGAAAGCCTTTCGCGCTCGCCTCGACGGCGCGCCCACCGCGGCTTTTTCCGGCTTCGGGACGGTTCTTCCGGCCGCAGCGTCCCGACAGGTTTCCCCGCCGCTTGCTGGCGCGTACAGCCATCGTGAGTGGCAGAGCCTCATAGTGGGCCCGGACCGCTCCCCAAAGCCGCCGGGGATCATGCTTGCGAGGCACGACCGCAGGCGCCGCATCCAACCAGGCTTCGCCACAGATGGCTCCGCCCGGCCATTGACCCGGCTGGTTGCCCAGCCGCGTGATCTGTCCCGCTTCACAAGCGCCCTCACGGACAGGATGATGGGTAAATAATCCTAATTCGCGCCGTCTGTCAACCGGATTTCGTGACGCCGCCCGAGATTCATGCCGCGCCGTCGCATCGGTGCGCTAAAAGGCCCGGGACATTTCAGGAGCAAGGTTGCGGCATGGACAAAAAGGCGATGCGCGAGGAGGCCGAACGGCTGATGCGCGAGGCGATGGCGAAGCGCAACGTGACGGTGAAGCAGGGCGACACCGTGCTGATGGTGACCTGCGGCAAATGCGGCGCGCCCAACAAGGTCAAGGCGCCGAAGGGTGTCACCCGCGTCGCCTATGTCTGCAAGGAATGCGGCGCGAAGCAGGAAACGATGTGAGGCCGCGCCGCGTTGGATGCGACGGCCGCGGCGTTCGCGCGGCCCTCCGCCGACATCCCGGAAGGTCCCGATGCTGACGCTTCACCATCTCAACGAAAGCCGCTCGCAGCGCATCCTCTGGCTGCTGGAAGAACTCGGCGCGCCATATGAGCTGAAGCGCTATCAGCGCGACGCCACGACCCGGCTGGCGCCGCCGGAGCTGAAAGCGGTGCATCCACTCGGCAAGTCTCCGGTGATCACCGACGGCGATCTGACGCTGGTGGAGTCCGGCGCGATCGTCGACGCCATCCTGCGTCGCTACGGCGCGGGCAGCGGTCTGCGGCCCGCGGAAGGCACGCCTGCGTTCGAGGCCTATCAGGAATGGCTGCACTACGCCGAGGGCTCGGCGATGCTGCCGCTGATGCTGCAGCTCTACACCAGCCGCCTGAAAGACGCCGCCGCGCCGCTGCAGCCGCGTATCGACAGCGAGATCGCCAACCACCTCGGCTTCGTCGAGGGCGCGCTGAAGGGCCGGCAGTTCTTCGTCGGCGACAGCCTGACCGGCGCCGACATCATGATGAGCTTCGTCGCCGAAGTGGCCGGATCTTTCGGCCGGCTCGCCGACTATCCGGAACTGGCCGCCTGGATCGCGCGGATGCACGCGCGGCCGGCGTTCCGGCGGAGCGTGGAGAAGGGCGGGGCTTATCGGATGGGGTGAGGGGCGTGGCGCACACAACGTTGGCGTAACCCATCAATTCCGAGAGTCGGTTTGAGTTATTGCCGAAGGGGTAGGTCAGAAAACACAATCCTGTCCTCGCTTATGCGGGCTACGACATTCACACCCAATTCTCCGTCCGCACCCCCGGCATTCGCGCAAACTCCCGCATGTTGTTGGTGACAACGATCAGTCCCTCGCTGCGCGCGTGGCCGCCGATCTGCATGTCGTGAGGGCCGCAGGGCGTGCCGGCGCGTTCAAGTTCGGCGCGGACCTGGCCATAATGCGCGGCGGCCTTGTCGGCGAAGGGCAGAACTTCCAGACGCGCCGTGAAATGTGCGATCGTGGTGAGATTCTCGGTACGACGGGCGGATTTCTCCGCGCCGTAGAACAGTTCGCCGAGCGTAATACTCGAGATGCAGAGCTGCTCCGCCAGCGCGTTGAATTTCTCGCGCAAGGAGGGTGGGTGGGTCTTCATCACGTAGATGCAGATATTGGTGTCGAGCATGTAGGTGAGCATCACAGCGGCTCGCGCTCTTCGGCCTGCGGCTGCTCGCGCTCGATGAGAAAGTCGCCGCTGGCACGCGGGCCGTTCAGGAAGAAATCGTCCCAGCGTTGCCCTTGCGGAACGATCACGCGACTGCGGCCGATCTTGAGGATGTCGACCTTGTGCACGCCGTCGGGGAAGGCAACGCCCTTGGGCAGGCGAACCGCCTGACTGCGGTTGCTGGTGAAAACGGTCGAACTGGCCATTGCCGATCTCCGTGGCATATCCGTACGGGATATACCTACTCCATGTGCGCTCGCCCGGCAAGAGATCGCGGATATTTCACCCCTCCTGCAAGCCCCTCGCATCCACCATATCTGGGCTGCGTGGGGCTGGTTGCCGCAAATGCTTGGTTCCGTGTCCTTGGCCCGCCGGTCCTTCTATGCTATTGCGCAGCCGCCGCTTCCGTACCGCACCTGATGACCGCCCGCGCCCCGGAGGGGCGGCGGCGGTGGAGATATTTGCCCATGAGCAATTCAGCCGAGACCGCGTCCGCGCCCGATAGCTTCTTTTCCGCCTCGCTCACTGAGGCTGATCCCGAGATCGCCGCGGCGATCAAGGGCGAACTCGGCCGTCAGCGCCACGAGGTCGAGCTGATCGCCTCCGAGAACATCGTCAGCCGCGCGGTGCTGGAGGCGCAGGGCTCGGTGATGACCAACAAATACGCCGAGGGCTATCCGGGCGCGCGCTATTATGGCGGCTGCGAATTCGTCGACGTCGCCGAAAATCTGGCGATCGAGCGCGCCAAGAAGCTGTTCGGCGCGAATTTCGCCAACGTCCAGCCGAACTCCGGCAGCCAGATGAACCAGGCGGTGTTCCTGGCGCTGCTGCAGCCCGGCGACACCTTCATGGGCCTCGATCTCGCCGCCGGCGGCCATCTCACCCACGGCGCCACCGTCAACATGTCGGGCAAGTGGTTCAAGCCGGTGCACTACACCGTGCGCCGCGAGGACGGCATCATCGACATGGACGCGGTCGCCAAGCTGGCCGAGGAGGCCAAGCCGAAGCTGATCATCGCCGGCGGCTCGGCCTATTCGCGGGCCTGGGACTTCAAGCGCTTCCGCGAGATCGCCGACAGCGTCGGGGCCTATTTCATGGTCGACATGGCGCATTTCGCCGGTCTGGTCGCTGGCGGCGCCCATGCGTCGCCGGTGCCGCACGCCCATGTGGTCACCACCACGACGCACAAATCGCTGCGCGGCCCCCGCGGCGGCCTGATCCTCAGCAATGACGAGGCGCTGGCCAAGAAGTTCAATTCGGCGATCTTCCCCGGCCTGCAAGGCGGTCCGCTGATGCATGTCATCGCCGCCAAGGCGGTGGCGTTCAAGGAAGCGCTCCAGCCGGACTTCAAGGTCTACGCGAAGAACGTCGTCGAAAACGCTAAGGCGCTTGCGGAAACGCTCCGCGCGGCCGGCTTCGATCTGGTCTCGGGCGGCACCGACAATCATCTGATGCTGGTCGATCTGCGGCCGAAGGGTCTGAAGGGCAACGTCTCCGAGAAGGCGCTGGTCCGCGCCGCCATCACCTGCAACAAGAACGGTATTCCGTTCGACCCGGAGAAGCCGTTCGTGACCTCGGGTCTGCGGCTCGGGACTCCGGCGGCGACCACCCGCGGATTCGGTGTCGCCGAGTTCAAGCAGGTCGGGAACCTGATCGCCGAAGTGCTGAACGCCATTGCACAATCCCCCGACGGTACCGCGCCGCTGGTGGAGGCGTCGGTGAAGGAGCGGGTGAAGGATTTGACCGACCGGTTTCCGATTTATCAGTAAGAGCTGATGGGACGCGCATGCGTCGCCGCATGGACTGCGTCATGCCCGGACTTGATCCGGGCATCCATCTGTCTTCCCAAAATGATGGATTGCCGGGTCAAGCCCGGCAATGACAGCAGGGGTTAGAAGATGCGCTGCCCGAACTGCAACAGCCTCGACACCCAGGTGAAGGATAGCCGGCCCACCGAGGATTCCTCGGTGATCCGGCGGCGGCGCGTCTGCATCGCCTGCAACTTCCGCTTCACGACGTTCGAGCGGGTGCAGTTGCGCGAGCTGACGGTGATCAAGCGCAACGGCCGCAGGGTGCCGTTCGACCGCGACAAGCTGGTGCGTTCGGTGCAGATCAGTTTGCGCAAGCGGCCGGTCGAACCGGAGCGGGTCGAGCAGCTGGTCTCGGCGATCGTGCGTGAACTCGAGAGCAGCGGCGAGGCGGATATCTCGTCGGAGACCATCGGCGAGATCGTGATGGACCATTTGCGCAAGCTCGACGACGTCGCTTACGTCCGCTTCGCCTCGGTCTATCGCAATTTCCGCGAGGCGAAGGACTTCGAAGCCGTGCTGGGCGAATTGTCCGGCGAGGAAGAGGCCCGTCCGACGCTGGTCCGCAAATGATCTTCCGGATCCTCGAAGACCAATATGCCGAACGCGCCAGGGTCGAAAAGGCCGGGAAGGCGGCAGCCGCCGCGGCCGATCTGCGCTTCATGCAGCTTGCGCTGACGCTCGGCCGCCGCGGGCTCGGCCGCACCGCCACCAACCCCGCGGTCGGCGCGGTGATCGTGAAGGACGGCGTCATTCTCGGCCGCGGCTGGACAGAGGTCGGCGGCCGGCCCCATGCCGAGGTCGAGGCGCTGGCGCGCGCCGGCGAGGCCGCGCGCGGGGCGACGCTGTACGTCACGCTGGAGCCATGCTCGCATGTCGGCCGATCGCCGCCCTGCGCGGACGCCGTGATCGCGGCGGGAATCTCCCGCGTGGTGTCGGCGATCGAAGATCCCAATCCGCTGGTGGCGGGCCAGGGCCACGACAAGCTCCGCGCCGCCGGGATCGCGGTCGATGTCGGCCTCTGCGCCGCGGAGGCCGCGCGCGATCACGCCGGGCATTTTCGCCGCGTGCGCGACCGGCGGCCGCATGTCGTGCTCAAGCTCGCGGTGTCCACCGACGACAAGATCGCGCGCGCCGGCCACAAGCCGGTGGCGATCACCGGCGAGGCGACCCGGGCGCGGGTGCACCTGCTGCGCGCGCAGTCCGACGCGATCCTGGTCGGGATCGGCACCGTGCTGGCCGACGATCCGGAATTGACGGTGCGGCTCCCCGGGATGGCGAAGCAGTCGCCGATCCGCGTGGTGCTCGATCCCAGCTTGCGGATTCCCGGCGGCAGCAAGCTGGTGCATTCGGCGCGGCAGACGCCGCTGTGGCTGATCGCCTCCGAGGTCGCGGAAGCGGCGGCCGCAACGCGCCTCGGCGCGGCCGGGGCGCATGTGATTCACGTCGCCGACCGGCCGAGCGTTGCAGACGGACAGACCCGGCCCGGACTCGATCTCGCCGCGGTGCTGGCGGCGCTGTCGGAAAAGGGCGTCACGCGGCTCCTGGTCGAAGGCGGCGCGCGGGTCGCGAGCGCCCTGGTCTCGGAAAACCTCGCCGACGAAATCTGGCTGCTGCGCGGCGAGACCACGATCGGCGCCGACGGCGTCGATGCGCTGGACCGGCTGCCGCTCTCGACCATCACCCAATCCTCCGGCTGGCGCGTGCGCGACAGCGAGCGCCTCGGACCCGACACCCTCACGATTTACGATCCCACCTGAGAGCCCGCATCTTATGTTCACCGGCATTGTCACCGACATCGGCGAGATCGAAAAACTGACGCCGGTGGCGCAAGGCCAGCTGCACCGGCTGCGCATTCTGTGCAGCTTCGACCAGAGCACGATCGCCGACGGCGCCTCGATCGCCAGCAACGGCGTCTGCATGACCGTGGTCGGCTCCGGCGTCGCCGGCGGCCGCACCTGGTACGAGGTCGACGCCGGCGCCGAGACTCTCGGCCTGACCACCGCGAAGCATTGGGGCGTCGGCACGCGGCTCAATCTCGAGCGCGCGCTGAAGATCGGCGACGAGCTCGGCGGCCACATCGTCACCGGCCATGTCGACGGCATCGCCACCATCGAGTCGCGCGAGGAGCTGCCCGACATGGCGCGGTTCACGCTGTCGACCTCGCGCGAGCTGGCGCGCTTCATCGCCGCCAAGGGCTCGGTGACGCTCGACGGCACCTCGCTGACCGTCAATACCGTCGACGACACACGGTTCTCGGTGCTGATCATTCCGCACACGCTGAGCGCGACGATCCTGTCGGGCTGGCGGCAGGGCAGCGAGGTCAATCTCGAGGTCGACCTGATGGCGCGCTATGCCGCGCGGTTGAGCGAAATGAAATAGGTGGCAGCCGGAACCCGGCTCGTCATGCGCGGGCTTGACCCGCGCATCCATCCTCTTAACAAGAACGCATCATACTCTTTCCGAACAAGATCGATTGCCGGGTCGAGCCCGGCAATGACGATCAAAGGCAAGGCACCAGAATGGCAGACGCGCGGCGCGCTCCCCTGAAAGACCAGACCGACATCTCCGGCGCACGCGTGCTGATCGTCGAGGCGCGGTTCTATGACGACATCCAGGACGCTCTGCTCGAAGGCGCGGTGGCCGAGCTGAAGGCCGCGGGCGCGAGCCATGACGTGCTCACCGTACCGGGCGCATTGGAGATTCCCGCCGCCGTTGCGATCGCGATCGACGCCGCCGACGCCAACGGCAAGCCCTATGACGCAGCGATTGCGCTCGGCTGCGTGGTGCGCGGCGAGACGATCCATTTCGAGATTGTCTCGATGGAATCCGCGCGGGCGCTGATGGACCTGTCGGTTGCGCGGAAGTTCCCGCTCGGCAACGGTATTATCACCGTCAACACCGACGAGCAGGCCTGGGCGCGGGCGAAGCCAGACGACCTCAACAAGGGCGGCGACGCCGCGCGCGCCGCACTGGCGATGCTGCGGATCAAGCGTCGGCTGGCGCGGGGCTGATGATGGTCGAGCCGAAAAAGCCGTTCATGCGCAAGCCGCCGCCCAAAACCGGCGACAAGAAGCCAGGCGACAGGAAAGCCAACCGCCGCGGCGCGGCGCGGCTCGCGGCGGTGCAGGCGCTGTACCAGATGGACATCGGCGGCGCCGGCATCGACGACACCTTCGCCGAGTTCGAGAGCCACTGGATCGGCAATGAGGTCGAGGGCGATCAATATCTGCCGGCCGAAGCCGCGTTCTTCCGTGACATCGTCTCCGGCGTGGTCCGCGACCAGACCAAACTCGATCCGCTGATCGACGAGGCGCTGGCGAAAGGCTGGCCGCTGGCGCGGATCGACGCCATCATCCGCGCGGTGATGCGCGCCGGCGCCTACGAGCTCGAACACCGCAAGGACATTCCGGCCCGCGTCGTCGTCTCCGAATATGTCGACGTCGCGCACGCCTTCGTCGAGAAGGACGAGACCGGCATGGTCAACGCCGTGCTCGACCAGATCGCGCGTCAGTTTCGTGCGGATGAGTTTACGAAGTAATCGATCCGAGCGCATTTCGGTTGTCATTCCGGATTGCGAGCGAAGCGAGCAAGTCCGGAATCCATAACCCCTGCAGGGAGTATGGATTCCGGGCCTGCGCCCCGAGGGGCGCATCCCGGAATGACGACGTGTTTGTGGATGTGTCATGCCCTCCGGTGAAGACGATCTGATCGCCCGATACTTCAAGCCGCTCGCAACTGCGCCGGGCGCGCTGGGGCTGATCGATGACGCCGCCGTGCTGTCGGCGTCGGGGGACGATCTGGTGCTCACCACCGACGCCATCGTCGAGGGCGTGCATTATCTGTCCGGCGATCCGCCAGACGCGATCGCCCGCAAGGCGCTGCGGGTCAACCTGTCCGACCTGGCGGCCAAGGGCGCGGAGCCTGCGGGCTTTCTACTGACGCTGGCGCTGCGCAATGTCGACGAGGACTTCCTCGCGCCGTTTGCCCGCGCGCTCGGCGAAGATGCCGAGAGTTTCGGCTGCGCGCTGCTCGGCGGCGACACGGTCTCGACGCCCGGACCGGTGATGATCTCGATCACCGCCTTCGGGCGGGTGTCGCCGGGGCGCATGGTGCGACGCAACACGCTGCGCGCCGGTCACCGCATCGTCGTCAGCGGCACGATCGGCGACGCCGCGCTCGGCCTCGACCTGCTGCAAGGCGCTGCCGCCGACATCTCCGAAGATCATCGCGCCTTCCTGGTCGGACGCTACCGCGTGCCGCAGCCGCGGCTGCAACTGGCGCAGGCGGTGCGCGACCATGCCGGCGCGGCGATGGACGTCTCCGACGGGCTGGCGGGCGACCTCGCCAAGATGTGCGCGGCCTCCGGCGTCACCGCCACGATCGACGCGAGCGCGGTGCCGGTGTCGGCGGCGGGGCGGGCGATGCTCGCGCGCGATCCAGCGAAGCTGGCGCGCATCCTGGGCGGCGGCGATGACTATGAGGTGCTATGTGGCGTCGATCCCGCGCAACTCGATCAGTTCCTTGCTGCAGCGCAACGTGCCGGTGTGCCGGCGACGGTGATCGGTACGGCCGAGGCCGGAACCGCAGCGCCCCGCTGGTTCGACGCCGACCGTCGGGAAGTCTCGCTCACCGCCCTGTCATTCAGTCACTTCTAGCGCTTAGTCGCAGGTATTCCGGCGCAAGGGATACGGCTGAAATTCGCCGCGATCGCGGGAAAAGCCCCGCTTAGTCCCTTCGCAGCGATTGCGGAGCAACCACGATTTTGGCATGGTCCGCCGCGATTTGGGGCTGCTCCGCGAGAGAGCAAGCCATCTTTTTGCGCGCTTGCGGCATCACCGCCGGAGGCACGGGGGTGAAACTCGGGACTGAGGCATCAGTAATGACAGCATTATGGGTGATCGTGCTCTGCGGAGCGCTTGCGATCGTATACTCCGCCTGGGCGACCACGTCGGTGCTCGCTGCCGACCAGGGCAATGCGCGGATGCAGGAAATTGCCGCCGCGGTGCGTGAAGGCGCGCAGGCCTATCTGAAGCGCCAGTACATGACCATCGCCGTCGTCGGCGTGGTGATCTTCGCGCTGCTCGCGTACTTCCTCGGCTTCCTCGTCGCGGTCGGCTTCGCGGTCGGCGCGATCCTGTCGGGCGCTGCCGGCTTCATCGGCATGAACGTCTCGGTCCGCGCCAACGTCCGCACCGCGCAGGCAGCGACCACCTCGCTCGCCGGCGGCCTGGAACTCGCGTTCAAGGCGGGTGCGATCACCGGCCTGCTGGTTGCCGGTCTCGCGCTGCTCGGCGTGACGCTGTACTTCATCTACCTGATCCACTTCCTGGGTCTGGCTGCGAACAGCCGCACCGTGATCGACGCGCTGGTCGCGCTCGGCTTCGGCGCCTCGCTGATCTCGATCTTCGCCCGTCTCGGCGGCGGCATCTTCACCAAGGGTGCAGACGTCGGCGGCGATCTCGTCGGCAAGGTCGAAGCCGGCATTCCGGAAGACGATCCGCGCAACCCGGCCACGATCGCCGACAACGTCGGCGACAACGTCGGCGACTGCGCCGGCATGGCCGCCGACCTGTTCGAGACCTATGCGGTGACCGCGGTCGCCACCATGGTGCTCGCCGCGATCTTCTTCGGCACCGCCGACAAGATGGCGCTGCAGAATGTGATGACGCTGCCGCTCGCGATCGGCGGTATCTGCATCATCACCTCGATCATCGGCACCTTCTTCGTCAAGCTCGGCGCCTCGCAGTCGATCATGGGCGCGCTCTACAAGGGCCTGATCGCCACCGGCGTGCTGTCGCTGTTCGGCGTCGCCGGCGCGATCTACTGGCTGGTCGGCTTCGGCGCGCTGCCGGGCGTCAGCTACACCGGCATGGCGCTGTTCCAGTGCGGCATCGTCGGTCTCGCCGTCACCGGCCTGATCATCTGGATCACCGAGTACTACACCGGCACCGACTTCCGTCCCGTGAAGTCGATCGCCCAGGCCTCGGTCACCGGCCACGGCACCAACGTGATCCAGGGCCTCGCCATCTCGATGGAATCGACCGCGCTTCCCGCGATCGTGATCATCGCCGGCATCCTGATCACCTACAGCCTCGCGGGCCTGTTCGGCATCGCGATCGCCACCACCACGATGCTGGCGCTGGCCGGCATGGTCGTCGCGCTCGACGCCTTCGGTCCGGTCACCGACAATGCCGGCGGCATTGCCGAAATGGCCGGCCTGCCGAAGGAAGTGCGCAAGGCCACCGACGCGCTCGACGCCGTCGGCAACACCACCAAGGCGGTCACCAAGGGTTACGCGATCGGCTCCGCCGGTCTCGGCGCGCTGGTGCTGTTCTCGGCGTACAATGAAGACCTCAAGTTCTTCATTGCCGCCAAAAACCCATACTTCGTCGGCGTCGCGCCCGACTTCTCGCTGACCAACCCCTACGTCGTGGTCGGTCTGCTGTTCGGCGGCCTGCTGCCGTATCTGTTCGGCGCGATGGGCATGACCGCAGTCGGCCGCGCCGCCAGCGCGATCGTCGAGGAAGTGCGTCGCCAGTTCCGCGAGAAGCCGGGCATCATGAAGGGCACCGACAAGCCGGACTACGGCAAGGCGGTCGACCTGCTGACCAAGGCGGCGATCAAGGAAATGATCATTCCGTCGCTGCTGCCGGTGCTGTCGCCGATCTTCGTCTACTTCGCGATCTACGCGATCGCGGGTGGTGGGCCGGCCGGCAAGTCGGCGGCGTTCTCCGCAGTCGGCGCGATGCTGCTCGGCGTCATCGTCACCGGCCTGTTCGTCGCGATCTCGATGACCTCGGGTGGCGGCGCCTGGGACAACGCCAAGAAGTACATCGAGGACGGCCACTTCGGCGGCAAGGGCTCCGACGCCCATAAGGCCGCGGTGACCGGCGACACCGTCGGCGACCCCTACAAGGACACCGCTGGTCCGGCCGTGAACCCGATGATCAAGATCACCAACATCGTGGCTCTGCTGCTGCTGGCGGTCCTGGCGCACTAAGCGTCAAGCAAACACTCCAAGACAAAGCCCCGCGGCGCGAGCCGCGGGGTTTTTGTTTTGGGCCGGACTGATAAGATGCGCACACTCGCACGGAGGCGCGCGGTGGTGCCGATCGAAACCAGGCGACTGGAGGCCAATGGCCTGTATTTCGCCATCGACGAGGCGGGGCAGGGCAGCACGGTCGCGCTGCTGCTGCATGGTTTTCCGGAATGCCGCGCGTCGTGGCGCCGGCAATTGCCGTTTTTCGCCGAACTCGGCTGGCACGCCGTCGCGCCTGATCTGCGGGGCTATGGCGACTCGAGCCGGCCGCACGGCAGGGCCGCCTACACGATCGAGCGCCTCACCGACGACGTTGCCGCGATGTTCGCGGCACTCGGCGGCAAACACAGGGTGCTGATCGGCCACGACTGGGGCGGAGTGATCGCGTGGCAGACCGCTCTGCGCGGCAAGATCCACCTCGACGGGCTGATCATTCTCAACGCGCCGCACCCCGACGTGTTCGCCCGCGAGCTTCGCCACAGCTGGCGGCAAAGACTGCGGTCCTGGTACGTCGCCTTCTTCCAGCTGCCATGGCTGCCGGAATGGCTGATGACGCGGGACGACGGCGCGGCGCTGGTGAAGATGTTCAAGAGCCAAAGCCGCAAGATCCCGGCCGAGCAGCTCGAGATCTATCGCCGCAACGCCATTCAGCCCGGCGCGGCGACCGCGATGCTGAACTACTACCGCGCCAACATCTCCGGTCTCGGCGGCGGCGCGGGCAGCAATCCGACGATCACGGTGCCGACGCTGATGATCTGGGGCAAGGATGACCTCGCGCTCGACATCGCACTGACGGACGGCAACGAGGCCTATGTCGAGGACTTCACCCTGCACAAATTGCCGCGCGTGTCGCATTGGGTACAGCAGGATGCGCCCGACGAGGTTAACGCACTGATCGCAGATTGGGCGCGGCAAAAGGGGCTGGCGTGAGCGGCGCAAACGCGGCGATCTGTCCCCACAGGCGACGCCGCAATTTGCGGGCGGCTCTGGAGAAAATCGATCCGCACAAGTAGTTGCGGCGGCTGCGACACCGGAGCCGGCCGGTACGAGGAGCGGTCGATAGCGCGAGCCCGCTGGGTTCGGGTGCGACGTCATGGTCCGGCGGCGTTCTTGTGTTGGACACATTTTCGTTGCTAACGGCTGTGGCAAGTCGACATCTTGGCGGCGCCGGCGATTCAGGTTGTTGTGCGGCGACATTCGGCGGTGCGATAGCCCTCGGTGGTCCACTGAGAGGTTGCGTGCCTCGTCGCGATTGAGGCCGACGCTGCTCGACCAAACATATCGATCACGGCAAACCTATTCAGGTGACATGTTGAAAGATCATTCGCGTCGTTCGACCGGTTTAATCGCTTGCGCGATCGCCGTGATGTCGCTGACGTCCTGCACCGACCAGGGCGCTGCGCCCACCGCGACTGCAGCGGCTCTCCCCGAGGTCGGCGTCGTCACGGTCGAGGCGAGACCGGTGACACTCACCAAGGAGCTGCCCGGGCGCATCACGCCGATGCGAATCGCAGAGGTCAGGCCCCGCATCACCGGCATCGTGACCGAACGCGCCTTTCAGCAGGGCAGCCTGGTCGAGGCCGGGACAGTGCTGTACCGGATCGATCCCGCGCCATTCCAGGTTGAACTCGACAAGGCCCGCGCGGCGCTCGCGAAGGCGGAAGCGGTGCTGTATCAGGCGTCCCGCCAGGAAGACCGTCTGAAGAACCTTCTGACCGGGCAGGCCACGACCCAGGCGCAGTACGAACTCGCGGTCGCCTCCGAGCGCCAGGCCGAGGCCGAGGTGTCGGCCCAGAAGGCCGCGGTCGACCAGGCGCAGCTCAACCTCAATCTGGCGACGGTGAGGGCGCCGATCAGAGGCCGCATCGGACGGGCGCTGGTCACCGAAGGCGCGCTGGTCAACCCCAACGAGACCTCGCAGCTGGCGACCATTCAACAGCTCGATCCGATCTATGCCGACTTCACGCAATCGGTCGGCGAGCTCAGCCAACTCAAGCACGATCTCGCCGAAGGCCGTCTGAAAAAAGTGTCTTCGGAAGCGGCGCGGGTCCGCTTGGTGCTCGACGACGGCACGCCCTACGATCACGTCGGCCGGCTGCTGTTCTCGGACGTCAGCGTCGATCCCGGCACGGCCAGGGTGACGCTGCGCGGCGAATTCCCCAATCCCCAGGCCGATCTGCTGCCGGGCATGTATGTGCGGGTGCAGATCGAGGAGGGGATCGACATCGACGGCATCGTGGTCCCGGCCCAGGCGGTTCAGCGGACAACGGCTGGCTCCGCCGCAATTTTCGTCGTCAACGATGTCGGGCGAGCGATGCTGCAGCCGGTGCGGGCGGGCCGGACGCTCGCAAACGGAATCCTGATCGAGGAGGGGCTGAAGCCGGGCTGGCGGATCGTCGTCGACGGCTTTCAGAAATTTTCGCCGGGCGCCGCGGTCAAGCCGGTGCCGTGGGAGAGCGCCGGCGCGGATGCGCGGAGCAAGCCGAACTGACCGCAGCCCCCATCCCCGGAGACTATCCCGATGTCGCGCTTTTTCATTGCCCGTCCGATCTTCGCCTGGGTCGTTGCGATCTTCATCTGCCTCGCCGGCGTGCTGGCGCTGCCGTTCCTCCCGGTGGCGCAGTATCCGATCATCGCTCCGCCATCGATTTCGATCGCGACGGTCTATCCCGGCGCCTCGACCCAGAACTTGTATTACGGCGTCACCCGCCTGATCGAAGAGGAGCTCAACGGCGCTGCCGGCATCCTCAGCTACGAGTCGACCAGTGACACCACCGGCGAGGTCGAGATCATCGCCTCGTTCCAGCCCGGAACGGACATCTCGAAGGCGTCGGTCGACGTCCAGAACCGCATCAAGCGGATCGAGCCTCGGCTGCCGGAGCCGGTGCGCCAGGAGGGCATCGCCATCACCGAGGCGAGCAGCGCCATCCTGCAATTCGTGACGCTGACCTCGAGCGACAACAGTCTCGACGAGATCGGCCTCGGCGACGTCGCCACTCGCTATGTGCTGCCGGAGCTTCGGCGTTTGGCCGGCGTCGGCCGCGTCCGGCTGTTCTCGACCGAGCGGGCGATGCGCATCTGGCTCGATCCCGACAAGCTGCTCGGCCTCGGCCTGACTGCCCAGGACGTCGACGCCGCGATCGAGGCGCAGAATGCCCCGGTCGCCTCCGGCCAGCTCGGGGTGCAACCAACGCCGACCCGGCAGCGCCTGCAGAACATGGTGCTGGTGAAAGGCCAGCTGGATTCCCTGGACGAGTTCGGCGACATCGTGCTGCGCGCCAATCCGAACGGCTCGACCGTGCGCCTCGCCGACGTCGCGCGGCTCGAGGTCGGCGGCCTGTCCTATTCGTTCTCGACCCGGCTCGACGGCCGCCCGGCCGCCGCTGTCGCCGTTCAGCTCGCTCCCTCCGGCAACGCCCTCGCGACCTCGGCAGCCGTGAAGGCCCGGATGACGGAATTGGCTGCGTTTTTTCCGCCCGGCGTGAAGTACGAAGTATCCTACGACGTCACCCCGGTGATCGCCGCATCGGTCAAGAAGGTGCTGCTGACTCTCGGCGAGGCGGTGGTGCTGGTGTTCCTGGTGATGTTCCTGTTTCTGCAGAACATCCGCTACACCATGATCCCCACCATCGTGGTGCCGATCGCGCTGCTCGGAACCTGCGCGGTGCTGTTCGCACTGGGCTTCTCGATCAACGTGCTCACCATGTTCGGAATGGTGTTGGCGATCGGCATTCTGGTCGACGACGCCATCGTGGTGGTCGAGAATGTCGAACGCATCATGTCCGAAGAGGGGCTGTCGCCACGCGCCGCGACCGAGAAGGCGATGGAGCAGATCACCGGCGCAGTGATCGGCATCACGCTGGTGCTGATGGCGGTGTTCGTTCCGATGGCGTTTTTCCCGGGCTCTGTCGGCATCATGTACAAGCAGTTCTCGGCGTCCATGGTGGTGTCGATCGGCTTCTCGGCGTTCCTGGCGTTGTCGCTCACGCCGGCGCTGTGCGCGACCCTGCTGAAGCCAGTTGAAAAGGGCCATGGCCACGCTACGCGCGGGTTCTTCGGTTGGTTCAATGGCCGGCTCGATCGGGCGACCCGCAGTTACGGCCGTGCGACCCGCTGGATGGTGGCGCGGGGTGGGCGCTTCATGCTGGTCTATCTGGCGCTGCTCGTCGGAGTCGGCTTTGCGCTGTGGCGTCTGCCCGGCGGCTTCGTGCCGATCGACGATCAGGGATTCGTGATGGTCGACGTGCTCGCTCCACCCGACGCCAGCGCGAACCGCACGGCCGATGTGGTGCAAAGCGTCGAAAAGACCCTCGCGGCCACGCCCGGCATCGACAAGATCACCTTCATCACCGGCTTCAGCTTCTTCGGCCAGGGCGCGAACACGGCGCAAGCCTTCGTCACGTTGAAGGACTGGTCCGAGCGTGGGCGAAACGAAACTGCCGACGCGCTGATCGCCCGCGTCAATCCGGAATTCGCCAAGATCCGGGACGCCGATGTGTCGATGCTGGCGCCGCCGCCGATCGACAATCTCGGCACCACCAGCGGCTTCAGCTTCCGCCTTCAGGACCGTTCGCAGCGCGGCTACGAAGCGCTGATGGGCGCCAAGGACGCATTGCTCGCCGCGGCAGCCCGCTCGCCGGTGCTGACCAATGTCGCGGTGGAAGGGTTGCCGCCCGCTCCACAGGTCCGTCTCGATATCGACCGGCGAAAAGCCGCGGCGCTCGGCGTCACTTTCGCCGCCATCAACTCGACGCTCTCGACCAATCTCGGATCGAGCTACATCAACGACTTCCTCAATCTCGGCCGGATGCAGCGTGTGATCGTGCAGGCCAACGACGACAAGCGCGTCAAGCCTGAGGATCTGTTGAGCTACAGCGTCAAGAACAGTACCGGCGAGATGGTGCCGTTCTCGTCATTCGCCCGCGTCGCCTGGGTGGTCGGGCCCACTCAGGTTGTCGGCTTCGACGGCTATCCGTCGGTGCGTCTCACCGGCAATCCGGCGCCCGGCTACAGTTCGGGCGACGCCATCGCCGAGATGGAGCGGCTGATGCGGGCGTTACCCGGCGGCTTCGGCTACACTTGGACCGGGCAGTCGTTGCAGGAGAAGCTCGCCGGCTCGCAGGCGGCCTTCCTGCTCGGACTGTCGATCCTGTTCGTGTTCCTGTGCCTGGCGGCGTTGTACGAAAGCTGGTCGATCCCCTTCGCGGTGATGCTTGCGGTGCCGCTCGGCGTGGTCGGATCGGTCGCCGCGGCGATGCTGCGCGGCTTGCCCAACGACGTCTATTTCACGGTTGGAATCGTCACCATCATCGGCCTGTCCGCAAAGAACGCGATCCTGATCATCGAATTCGCCAAGGAGCTGCGCGCCAACGGAACCCCGCTGGTGGAAGCGACCATCACCGCAGCCGAACTACGTTTCCGGCCGATCATCATGACCTCGCTCGCCTTCATTCTCGGCGTGGTGCCACTGGTGATCGCCAGCGGAGCCAGCGGCGCGAGTCAGCAGGCGCTCGGCACCGGCGTGCTCGGCGGCATGATCACCGCGACCGTGCTCGCGGTGTTCTGGGTCCCGGTGTTCTTCGTCGTGGTGATGCGGTTTTTCACGCGGCAGCAGGACGCGCAGGCCCCGAGCGCGGACGCGTTGCCGACATCGCCGAGCCAATCGTCGTGATCGGGAGCCGGGTGGGCGCCTCGCGAGCTAACCGTCGCGGCGGCGCCCACCAACACCGGTTCTGATCGAGAGAGAACCGGTGCGATGCTGGCTGCGAGCTGATCGGCCGCGCGAAACGCTCTAACGGAAGCTGATCAGCTTGAACAGCGGCGCCAGATAGCTCATCTCCTGACCGGAGGTCGGCGTGGTGCGGCTGATGAAGTCGAAGATCTTGCCGTCCTGCATGCCATAATTGGCGATGCGGCGGACCTGGCGGTTCTGATCGAAATAGATCGCGATGACCCGCTGATCGACGACCTTCTGGGGCATGAACGCGACCATGCGCTCGGCGCGTTGCGAAATGTAGTAGAACACCTCGCCGTTCAGCGTCGCCACCGTCGACGGCGTGCCCATCACGATCAGCACCTGATCCTGGCTCGCGCCGATCGGAATCTGTTCGAGCGCGCCATTGGGCATGATATAGCCCTTCTGGAATTGCTCGGAGGTGCAGGCCGACAGTCCGGCGCCCAGCAGCGCCAGCGCAAGCGCCGGGCCGAGCCGACGACGGGCTATCGCGCGGAGGCCGTCGGGACGGCGTCGTTCGATCGAATGTCTCATTCGGAAGCTGGCTCCATCCCCTTGCAACGCGCAGGGCGTTGACGTACCGGGCAGACATTCGGATTGCAATCCCGAAGCGACTGCGTCAGGAACCCGTAATGATTTGGCCGTTCAATCACTTCCGTATGCCCCGGACGCCGCCGCGCGGCACCATTGAAGCGATCTATGGCATGATCGTGACGCAGGCGCGAGAACCGGCGTTTTATCAGCACTATGGCGTCGCCGATACGGTTAATGGCCGATTCGAGATGCTCGTCGTGCATCTGTGGCTGGTGTTGCGTCGGATTCGCGCCATTAAGGACGCCTCGACCTTCGCCCAGGCGCTGTTCGATTATTTCTGCAGCGACCTCGATGCGAATCTGCGCGAAATCGGCGTCGGCGACCTGACGGTGCCGAAGCGGATGCAGGCGTTCGGCGAGGCGTTCTACGGCCGATCGGCGGCATACGATCTGGCGCTGACCGAGGGCGACGAGGCGCTGGCGATGGCGCTCGACCGGAACGTTCTCTACGGCGCCGACATTGAAAACGCGCGTCGGCTCGCGGCCTATGTCGGGCAGGTCATCAAGACACTCGACGGTATCGAGCCGTCCAAGCTGCGCAGCGGCGAATTGCGGTTTCCCAAGCCGCTTGCGGCCTGAGCGCGGAAGGAAAGATGATGAGCGGCGATAATCCCTGGCGCGTGCCGATCGTGGTGATGCAGATTCCGGAGACCGGGCTGCATCGCGAGATCGAGGCCGGCGAGGCCGAACGTGCGGCGATGGCCGTGCTGGGCGATCTGCGCGAGATCGTATCGGCCAGGGCTGCGTTCGATCTGACGCCGGAGAGCGGCGGCCGGGTTCGGGTCACCGGTCGGGTGCAGGCGAAGGTCGGTCAGACCTGCGTGGTGACGCTCGATCCGATCGAGAGCACGATCGACGAGACGGTCGACCTGACCTTCGTGCCGCCGGAGCAGATTCGTGAATTGTCCGAAACGGTCGATGACGACGGCGAGCCCGATCCCGGCGATCCGCCGGAGGCGATCGAGCGGGGCATGATCGACCTCGGACGGGTCGCCGCCGATGCTCTGTTTCTCGGCATCGATCCTTATCCGCGCAAAGCCGCGGCGGTGTTCGAGCCGATCGTCGAGCCGGATGACCCGGGTGAGCACCCGTTTGCGGCGCTGCAGGCCCTGAAGACACCCGCAAAGCCGCCGCGCTCGCGCAAGCCGAAGGGCGATTGACGCGGGCGCGGACGGATAACCGCGTCGAACGCGTCGAATTCGCAAGTGAGGCCGCATTTTCCACAGGCGAATGCGACTTAAATCTGCCCGTTCAAGATGTTGTATCGGGGCGGAGAACGGCTATTGTCCGGCTCAATCGGCGTGCAGCGCTGCACGCTCGAGCGCCCCTCCGGGGTATGATCAAGTCGCGGCCAAGCGCATCAGGCCGCAAGCGAACGGGTTTCCGAAACGCATGCCCCAGAAGGTTCGAATCGCGCTTGACGCAATGGGTGGTGATTTCGGTCCATCAGTCGTCATTCCAGGAGCCGCCATCGCGCTCGGCCGCCATCCCGACGCTGAATTCCTGCTGTTCGGCGACAGCGCGCTGATCGACAAGGAACTGGCGGCGCATCCGGCGCTGAAGAAAGTGTCGCGCGTCGTCCATACCGACGTCGCCGTCAGCATGCACGACAAGCCGAGCCAGGCGCTGCGTCGCGGCCGCAAGGTGTCGTCGATGTGGCTGGCGATCGAGGCGGTAAAGAAAGGCGAGGCCGACGTCGCGGTCTCCGCCGGCAACACCGGCGCGCTGATGGCGATGGCGCGATTCTGCCTGCGGACGTTGCCCGGAATCGACCGCCCGGCGATCGCGGCGACCTGGCCGACCGTGCGCGGCGATTCGGTGGTGCTCGATCTCGGCGCCACGATCGGCGGCGACGCGGCGCATCTCAAGGCGCTGGCGGTGATGGGCGCGGCGATGGCCAGCGTGCTGTTCGACCTCGAGCGGCCGACCGTCGGCCTGCTCAATATCGGCGTCGAGGAGATCAAGGGCGGCGAGGAGATCCGGGAGGCCGCCGAGCTGCTGCGCGCGATGCAGTCGCCGCCATTCGAGTTCATCGGCTTCGTCGAAGGCGACGGCATCGGCTCGGGTGCCGCCGACGTGATCGTCAGCGAAGGGTTCAGCGGCAATATCGCGCTCAAGGCGGCGGAGGGAACCGCCCGACAGATCATTCAATTGCTGCGCGATGCGATGTCACGGACATGGAGCGCCAAGATCGGCTATCTGTTCGCGCGCGGCGCTTTCCGGGCGCTGCGGGACAAGATCGACCCGAATAAATCCAATGGCGGCGTCTTCCTCGGACTTAACGGAATCGTGGTCAAAAGCCACGGCGGAACCAATGCCGACGGCTTTGCCTATGCGGTGGATGTTAGCTATGACATGGTCCGCTACGATCTCCTGACCAAGATCAATCAAACGCTCAATCGTGAAACTGGCGCGCTGGTCTCGACGCCGTCCGCGCAGGAGGCTGTCTCGTGACGATGGTTCGTTCGGTTGTCCTGGGCTGTGGTTCCTATCTGCCGGAGAAGGTCCTCACCAACGCCGAACTGGCCGCAAAGGTCGAGACCTCGGACGAATGGATCGTGCAGCGCACCGGCATTCGGGAGCGCCACATCGCCGCCGAGGGCGAGTACACCTCGCATCTCGCCATCAAGGCCGCGCAGGCGGCGCTGGAGAATGCCGGCATCGACGCGCAGTCGATCGATCTGATCGTGCTGGCGACCTCGACGCCGGACAACACCTTTCCCGCCACGGCAGTCGCGGTGCAGGCTGCGCTCGGCATCCACCACGGCGTCGCGTTCGACCTCCAGGCGGTTTGCTCGGGCTTCGTTTTCGCCGTGGCGACCGCCGACAACTTTTTGCGCGCCGGATCTGCAAAACGCGCGCTGGTGATCGGCGCCGAAACGTTTTCGCGCATCATCGACTGGAACGATCGCGGCACCTGCGTGCTGTTCGGCGACGGCGCCGGCGCGATCGTGCTGGAAGCGCAGGAAGGATGGGGCACCTCCGCCGATCGCGGCGTGCTGACCACGCATCTGCGCTCCGATGGCCGCCACAAGCACAAGTTGTATGTCGACGGCGGACCGAGCACGACGCAGACCGTCGGGCATCTGCGGATGGAAGGCCGCGAAGTCTTCAAGCACGCAGTCGGGATGATCACCGGCGTGATCATCGACGCCTTCAACGCCAGCGGCACCAGCGCCGACAACGTCGACTGGTTCGTGCCGCATCAGGCCAATAAGCGGATCATCGATGCTTCGGCGCAAAAACTTCATATTGCACCGCAGAAGGTGGTGATGACCGTCGACCGCCACGGCAACACTTCGGCAGCTTCGATTCCGCTGGCGCTGGCGGCGGCGGTCGCCGACGGCCGCATTCAAAAAGGGCATCTGGTGCTGTTGGAAGCCATGGGCGGCGGCTTCACCTGGGGCGCCGCGCTGCTGCGCTGGTAGTTGAGCGTGTAAGTTTTTAACAGCATTTCCATTGCGTTCCATGCTATTCTGAATGTCGGCGGAGGTTGACCGCCGGTGGTTAAACTCATAGTTTCAGTATAGATTTTTCTTTCGCCGTGAGGTGGGCAGGCGATGACCGGGACCGGACGAACAGTCACACGTGTCGATCTTTGTGAGGCGGTCTACCAAAAGGTAGGTCTGTCGCGCACGGAGTCGTCGGCATTTGTCGAACTGGTACTGAAAGAGATCACTGATTGCCTCGAGAAGGGCGAAACGGTGAAGCTGTCGTCGTTTGGTTCGTTTCTGGTTCGGCAGAAGGGACAGCGTATCGGCCGTAATCCCAAAACCGGGACTGAAGTGCCGATCTCGCCGCGCCGTGTGATGGTGTTCAAGCCGTCCGCGATCCTCAAGCAACGCATCAACGCCAACGGTTCCGCGCCCTCGATGTCGTCGTCCGCCAGCGCCGTGGATGATGACAAATCCGAGTCGGCATCCAGGACCTGACGAGGAGATTGCATTTGGACAAAGCGCCGGATGCATTCCGAACCATCAGCGAAGTCGCGGACGAACTGGACATTCCGCAGCATGTGCTGCGGTTCTGGGAGACTCGGTTCGTTCAAATCAAGCCGATGAAACGCTCGGGCGGCCGGCGCTACTACCGGCCGGACGACGTGGACCTGCTCAAGGGCATCCGCCGGTTGTTGTACGGCGAGGGCTACACCATTCGTGGCGTGCAGCGCATCCTCAAGGAACATGGCATCAAGTCGGTGCAGCGGCTGGCCGACAACGAAACCAGCGCCACCTTCGGAGCGGTCGAGGAAGCGATCGGCCGCACCGTCGCCGAGGAGGATGACGAACCGTCGGCGGGAGGCGGCGTCGATCTCGACGATGACGACTACGAGGGCGACCATGCTGGGGCTGACCTCCATGCGATGATGGAGGAGCCGGACCTGCGCGCCACTCCCGCGCCAAGCCGCGGCGCCGAAGCGCCGGCCGCGCGACGGGCCCCGGCGTTCGAGCCGGAGGACGAGGACGATCTGCCGGCGATGGCGGCGCCAGCGCCGCGGCTCAACCTCCCGCCGCTTGAATTGCCGCCTGTCAATGACGCACCCGCGCGCCCTCCGGTCGATCTGGCGCCGCTGCGGGCCGTATTGCACGACCTGATCGCCTGCCGCGAGGCGCTGGAAGCTGCGATCAAGGACGGCTGAGGCCTCCGGATTCGCCCGCCGGAAATCAGCGATTTGACGCCGCGCGCCTTGCGCGCAACGTCGATCGAAGCTACAGCATCAGGGTCGAAACGGCATCGGAGCGTGGCGCAGCCCGGTTAGCGCACTAGTCTGGGAGACTAGGGGTCGAAGGTTCAAATCCTTTCGCTCCGACCATTTCGCCACCGGCGGCGATCGCGCAACTTTAAACCCAATCACCGTGATCGCTGCATTGTTTCCCCTGTTGCGGGTCATCGTCGACGTTCGCGCAGCTTCCGCGATTCATCAAAATGTCATAGCGTCACCGCCTTCGCCGCCTTCAGGAGAACAAGCGATGCGACTCCGTGTGCGAAAGGCCGCTCATTTTCTCGAACGCACCGGGCTGGCGCTCGCAGGGGCGGCGTGCGGGACGTTCGTCGGCGCGCATGTCGGCACCAGTGTCGGGGCGCTGACCACGGTCGCGTTTCTGCTGGCGATGATCGCGGTCGGCGCGATCGGGTTCTACCTCGGTATCGATATTCCGCCGCTGCCGTTCCAGGCCGGCGAGAGCGAGGCCGAGCACGCGGAGCGGGGCAAGGTCGACGCCGCCGAATTCCTCAGCGCGGTCGGCACCTTCTTCGCGACGCTCGCGGCGTTCGCGTCTGTCAGCCTGGTCGTGCTGCACCTGTCTTCGCACGTGTTCTGGACCGGGCTGATCATCATCGGCTGGCTCGGCGGCGTGACGATGCAGATCGTCGCCGGCGCCATTGCGCGGATGCGACGCTGAAGTCGCGACGGCCTTCTGCGCGCGGAAATTCCAGCCGACAACGAACCGCCCTCGCGAGGAGGGCGGTTGTCAGAAACCAAGCCGGGGAGGACGCCCGCCGCCGCGATGGAAAAGGGGCGGACGAGCGGTGGCGTTGGCTACTTCTTGCCGAGGAAGCCGGTCACTGCCGCCGGCAGCGGAATCCGGGCGACGAGCTGCGGCGCGAACACCACCGCCGCGATCCCCAGCGCAATCAGCACCGGCAGCAATTCGAGTTCGCTGACCTGCACCACCAGCCAGATCGCCACGATCAGCGCCGCGAGCTCGGCGGCGAGATACAGCAGCACCGTCGTAAAGCCGGGCCGCGACGAACCGGTCAGAGGCGGGGCGGTGAACGCGATGAACACCGCGACGGTCAGAACCGCGACCAGCAGCAGAAACAGGAAGGCCGCGGTCTGAAAGGTGGCTGCCAGCATCGTCAATCTCCTCGCTACGAACAGAGGTGAAGACTAGGACGATTCCGTACAGCGCGGAAGCAGCGGCGATGTCAGGAACGCGCCTGACGACGAACGGCAGGCCGGACCACGCGTCGCGATCCGCCCCAACGGAGCTTGCGATGGACTCGCGCGCTCCGACCTTTAAGCTGCGACCCTGCAGCCGCGGCTCGAATCGCGGCGCGACGACATCAGGGGAAGGAAACGCGCGGCCATGAAGGATGTTGCCGGCAGGATTGCTGTGATCACCGGCGGCGGCACCGGCATGGGCCGCGAACTCGCCCGCCATCTCGCCGCGGCGGGCTGCCACGTTGCGATCTGCGATGTCTCGGCCGAGGCGATGGCGGAGACGAGACGGCTGTGCGAGGCCGACGGCCTGCCGCAGGGTCTGCGTGTCACCACCCACCTCGTCGACGTCGCGATCGAAGCGCAGATGACGCGTTTCCGCGATGAGGTCGCGGCGCAGCACCAGACCGACTGCATCCATCTTCTGTTCAACAATGCCGGGATCGGCGGCGGCGGCAGCATGATCGCCAACAGCCGCGAGCAATGGGAGCGCACCTTCGCGATCTGCTGGGGTGGCGTGTATCTCGGCACGCGGATCTTTCTGCCGATGCTGATCGCGGCGGACGAGGGCCACATCGTCAACACCTCGAGCGTCAACGGCTTCTGGGCCTCGATCGGACCGACCACGCCGCACACCGCCTATAGCGCCGCGAAATTCGCCGTGAAGGGGTTTTCCGAAGCGCTGATCGGCGATCTGCGGCTCAACGCGCCGCACGTCAAATGTTCGGTGGTGATGCCGGGCCATATCGGCACGTCAATCGTCGCCAACTCGCGCAAGATCCAGAACAACGCTGCCGCCGATGACCTCAACGCCGACGAGATCGCCGCCGCCCGGCGCCGGCTGTCGGCGGCCGGAATGGACCTGTCGCAGACCTCCGACGACGACATTCGCGCGATGGTGAGCGAGCGGGCACGCAGCTTCCTCGAGGACGCGCCGACAAGCGCAGCGGCTGCGGCGCGCAGCATCCTCGACGGCGTGCGTGAGGAGCGCTGGCGTATCCTGGTCGGCGACGACGCGCATCTGCTCGACCAGCGCGTGCGCACCGCGCCGGAGCGCGCCTATGAAGTCGATTTCTACCAGAGTTTCGCGACCGAAGTCGGCTGGAAGCTCGGGTAATGCGGTCGGGCTACGACGTTCGCTCGAAATCCCTATGAGAAGTACAAAACCCGACAGGATGGTCCCCGTTCATTTCACCTCGGTGCACCCCTTGTCAGCAATGCGTCGTGAGACGTGCGATACTCAGGTCGGTCGACTTGACTATAGCTGCCGCAGAATACGGCACTGACGTTTCAGAGGTTCCTTCGATGAGCGACGCTCTCTCCACGCCGCAGGTCGCATTGCCGGCCCAACGCCCGACTCCTTTCCTGACGCTGTCGCTCGGCTCGATCGGCGTGGTCTATGGCGACATCGGCACCAGCCCGCTCTATGCGCTCAAGGAGAGTCTGAACGCCGCGACCGCCGGCAACGCGCTGACGGAAGCCATGGTGCTCGGCGTGATGTCGCTGATGCTGTGGACGCTCGTCATTATCGTCACGTTGAAATACGTGCTGCTGATCATGCGCGCCGACAACCACGGCGAGGGCGGCACACTGACGCTGATGGCGCTGCTGCAGCATGTGATGCACCGGCGCTTCGCGGCGATCTCGCTGCTCGGCATGGCCGGCGCCGCGCTGTTCTACGGCGACGCCATCATCACGCCGGCGATCTCGGTGCTGTCGGCGGTGGAAGGTCTCAAGCTGGTCGCGCCGGCGTTCGACCCGTACATCCTGCCGCTGTCGATGGCGATCCTGATCGGCCTGTTCGTCGTTCAGTTTCGCGGCACCGCGGCGGTCGCCGCCTGGTTCGGGCCGATCATGTTGCTGTGGTTCACCGTGATGGCGCTCGGCGGCATCATGAACCTGATCACCGATCTCTCCGTGCTGCGCGCGATCAATCCGCTGTATGGCGTCGACTTCCTGCTGCATCACGGCCGCGCCGGGCTGCTGGCGCTCGGCGCGGTGTTCCTCACCGTGACCGGCGCGGAAGCGCTATATGCCGACATGGGACATTTCAGCCGCAGGCCGATCCAGTTCGCCTGGTTCGCGGTGGTGTTCCCCGCGCTCGCGCTTTGTTATCTCGGGCAAGGCGCGATGCTGATGTCGCATCCGGAACGACTGGAGAACCCGTTTTTCTTCCTGTTTCCGGAGTGGGCGCTGCTGCCGATGGTCGGGCTCGCCACAGCGGCGACGATCATCGCCAGTCAGGCGGTGATCTCGGGCGCCTATTCGCTGACCCAGCAAGCGATCCAGCTCGGATTGCTGCCGCGGATGGAAATCCGCCGCACCTCGGAGACCGAGAAGGGCCAGATCTACATTCCGCGCGCCAACTGGCTGCTGCTGATCGCAGTGCTGTATCTGGTGTTCGCGTTCAAGTCCTCGAGCGCGCTGGCCTCGGCCTACGGCATCGCGGTGACCGGAACGATGGTGATCACCAGCGTCATGGCTTACTTCGTGATGCGGAAATGCTGGAAGTGGTCGGTGGCCACCTCGGCGCTGATCATCGCGCCGTTCCTTACCGTCGACCTGATTTTCCTGATGGCGAACATGCTGAAGATCTTCGAGGGCGGCTGGATTCCTCTGTTGATCGGCGGCGGCCTGATGGGCGTGATGATCACCTGGCGCCGCGGCACCAAGATCGTCGCCAAGAAGACCGTCCGCGACGAAGTCGATCTCGGCGATTTCATCAAGTCGATTTCCGGATCTTCGTCGATCAGCCGTGTGCGCGGGGTCGCGGTGTTTCTGACCGGCAACCCGAACTCGACGCCGACCTCGCTGATGCACAATCTGAAGCACAACAAGGTGCTGCACGAAAAGAACGTGATCCTGCGCGTCGTGACAGAAGACGTGCCGCGCGTGCCGGAGGCCGAACGATCCTCGGTGGAGGTCGTCAACGACCTGTTCTCGCGGATCGAGCTGCGGTTCGGCTACATGGAAAGCCCCAACGTGCCGAAGGCGCTGGCCGCCTGCGCGGACCGTGGCTTCAGCTTCGACATCATGAGTACGTCGTTCTTTCTGTCACGACGGGTGATCCGTCCGGCTGTGCCATCCGAGATGCCGCGCTGGCAGAGCCTGCTGTTCGCCAACATGGCGAAATGGGCCGACGATGCCAGCCTCTATTTCCGAATTCCGACCGGACGCGCGGTCGAGGTGGGGATGCAGATCAATGTCTGAGGATGCGGCGACGATGCAGGACGAAACTTTCGACTTCGCGACGATCGTCGCCGACCTCAACACGCTGCTGCGGCTGAAAACCACCGTGATCGGGATGAAGATGTTCGCGACCGCCGCCGAGATGGAGGCGATCCCGAAAATCCGCCGGCCGAACGCGATCCACACCACGGATCAGATCGTCAGCATGGCGTCGCGGCTGGGCTGGACCGTCGGCATCACCGGCGACGATCTGGTCGGCGCGCAGTGCCGCGCGGTGATCGGACTGGGGCCGCAGGACGAGCAGTGGCTCGCCGGGCGCTCCTATGTCGGCGTCTGGCACGCCACGAAGGACGACGCGAGCAAGCGGCAGCACGCGCTGAGCGTGGTTCCGTTCGGCAAGTATCAGGCGATGGCGGTTTCGCCGCTCGCAAGCGGCCGGCTGAACCCCGACATCTGCCTGGTCTACGCCACGCCGGGACAGATGATCATCCTGATCAACGGCCTGCAATATTCCGGCTACAAGAAGTTCGAATGGGGCGTCGTCGGCGAGACGGCTTGCGCGGATTCCTGGGGCAGGGCGCTGCTCACCGGCGAGCCCAGCCTGTCGCTGCCGTGCTTTGCCGAGCGCCGCTACGGCGGCGTGCCGGACGAAGAGATGCTGATGGCGCTGCAGCCGGCGCATCTCGTCAAGGCGATCGACGGGATGAAACAGCTCGCCAAGAACGGCCTGCGCTACCCGATCGCTCCCTATGGCATCCAGGCCGATGTCCGCGCCGGCATGGGCGTATCGTATGGGGAAACGTAGAGCTTTCTCGGTTCTGATCGAATCAGAACCGGAAACGCTCTAATACGCGTTCTCGCCCTTGAGCAGCGCCCACGGCGTCTTCAGCAAGATGAAGAGATCGAACAGCACCGACCAGTTCTCGATGTAATACAGATCGAACTCGACGCGCTTCTGAATCTTCTCTTCGCTGTCGACCTCGCCGCGCCAGCCGTTGATCTGGGCCCAGCCGGTGATGCCCGGCTTGACCCGGTGCCGGGCGAAGTAACCGTCGACCGCTTCGTCGAACAGCCGGCTCTGCAGCTTTCCCTGCACCGCATGGGGGCGCGGGCCGACCAGCGACAGATTGCCCTTGAACACCACGTTGAAGAACTGCGGCAGTTCGTCGAGGCTGGTGCGGCGGATGAATCGGCCGACGCGGGTGACGCGCGGGTCGTTCTTGGTGACCACCTTCGACGCGGTCGGATCGGCCTGGTGGTGATACAGCGAACGAAACTTGAAGACGTCGATGCGCTCGTTGTTGAAGCCGAACCGCTTCTGGCGAAACAGCACAGGGCCTGGGCTGTCGAGCTTGATCGCCAACGCGACCAGCGCCATCACCGGCGCGGCCGCGAGCAGGATCAGCCCGCCGACGACGTGATCGAACAATCGCTTGGTGACCTGATCCCAATCGGTGATCGGCGCCTCGAAGACGTCGAGCGTCGGCACGTTGCCGAGATAGGAATAGGCGCGGGGGCGAAAGCGCAGCTTGTTGGTGTGGGCCGACAGCCGGATATCGACAGGCAGCACCCACAGTTTTTTCAGCATATCGAGGATGCGGGTTTCGGCCGAAATCGGCAACGCGAACAGTACCAGATCGACCCGGGTGCGCCGAGCGAATTCGAGAATGTCATCGATCTTGCCGAGCTTCGGCGCGCCGGCGCAGGTCGCGAGCGCCCTGGAATCGTTGCGGTCGTCGAACACGCCGAGAACCCGGATGTCGGTGTCGTCGTCCTGCTGCGCTCGCAGCGCGTTGATCAACTTCTCGCCGTTAGCATCGGAGCCGACGATGATGGTGCGTCGATCGAGCCGGCCCTGGCGCGCCCAGTGCCGCACCATGTTGCGCAGGACCAGGCGCTCGGCGATCAGCACCGCGAGGCCGAGCAGATAGAACGACGACAACCACAGTCGCGAGACTTCGCCGCCGAGCTTGGCCAAGAACGACGCGCCGATGAACAGCAGAAACACCAACGTCCACGCCGAGATCATTCGGGTCACCTGCTTCAGCGTGCCGCGAAACACCTGGACCTCGTAGAGGTCGGCGGCCTGGAAGCTGATCACGGCGGTGATCGTCATGCCGAGAATCGCAGCGATGTATTCCCATTGAAGCCCGTCGCGACGGGCGACATAGCCGAGGTACAGCGCGATCCCGACAGCGGCGATCAGCACGAAATCCGTCAGCCGCACCAGGCCGGCGATCACGATCGGCGAGTAGGCGGGCTGCACTTTCTCATTGGCCACAGCGAGCGCGGCCGGCGACAGCCGTTTGCGCCGCTCGACCATCGGGCGGTTGGGTTCGATCGTTGCCGCGGCACCTGCGGCGGCTTCGATCATGGAGCGGGCGCTGATCGGTTCCACGTCACGATTCCGTTGTCACACCGGCGCGCGACAAAGCCGCGCGCGAATTCTCCGCGACCGGGTTAAACGGTAAATTGCAAAAAACCGTTAGCGCAGGCGCTAAAGCTTAACGATCTGTGAAAGCGTCGCGATATCCGGAAAGCACGCCCTCGACCATCGCCTTCTGGGAAAAATGCAGGAAGATCCGCTCCCGCAGAACGCGGGCGCGCTCCTGCGCGGCCGGCAGATGGTCCAGCGCGGCCGTGATCGCGTCGGCCATCGCGGCGTGCTGGCTCGGCGCGAACAGCGCATCGGCGTGCTGCGGGCCGAAGATCTCCGGGATGCCGCCGACATTGGCGGCCACCATCGGCACGCCGGCGGCGGCGGCTTCGATCACGACATAAGGCATCGAATCGCCGCGCGACGGCACCACCAGCAGCCGTCCGTTGGCGAAGCCGGCGCGCGCCTTGACGTGGCCGACGAAGCGCACCGCCTCGGACAGGCCGAGCCGCGACACCTGCGCCCTCAACGCTTCGGATTCCTCGCCGTCGCCGCCGAGCGTCAGCGTCAGGCGGCGGCCATCGGCGCGCAGCTTTGCGATCGCATCGATCAGGAGATCGGCGCCCTTGATCCTGCGGAACTCGCCCACATAGGCGACGTCGGTGGCGTCTTCAGCGAGCTTGATGGGATCGAATTCGCCGGCGGTGACGCCATTGAAGACGCATCGCACGAGGCCGTTCGGCGTGCCGATCATGCGCTCATAGGTGCGGCGCGCGAACTCGCTCTCGAACAGGAACAGTTCGGTGCGGTTCATCAGCAGCCGCTCCATCCGGCTGTAGAGCTGCCCCTTCAGAGTCGTCTTCGGATAATGCAGCGAGCCGCCATGCGGGGTGTAGACACGGATCGCATGCGGCGGCCTGGGCACGATCCGCATGAACACACCGGCCTTGGCGCCGTGACCGTGCAGCACGTCGGGCTTCAACTCGCCGATCAGGCGCGCGAACCTGCCCCACATCACGAGATCGCTCGGTGACGGCTCGCGCCGGATCGGCATCCGGTAAAGGCCGAGTTTCAGGCGCGGCGCGATCTCGGCGAGCGCGGCTTCGGCGCGTTCGCCGCCTGTGAGACTGTCGGTGATCAGCGCAATCTGGTGGCCGCGATCGGCCTGGCCGTTGGCGAGGTCGAGGATATGGCGGATGATGCCGCCCACCGGAGCACGCACCGCGTGGACAATCCGCAACGGCTGGTCTGGTCGGGGCGTCATGTCAGAACCAGCGCTCCCCGACGAGGACGGTGTCGCCGGGTCTGAGAGGGGTTCCGAGCGGTACCGTGGCGCGAACCGCGGCGCCGCCCTCCGGGTGAGTGAGGACGACACGATCGCGTTGCGCCCGCGGTGTAAAACCGCCGGCGATGGCCACGGCGCTCTCGACACTCATATTGGGCACATAGGGGTACTGACCGGGAGCGGCGACCTCGCCGAGGATGAAGAACGGCCGATAGGACTCGATCTGCACTGCGACCGATGGCTCGCGAATGAAGCCGCCGCGCAGCCGCGCGGCGATCTCGCCGGCGAGACCGGAGGCGGTGCGTCCACTCGCCGGCACCCGGCCGATCAGCGGCAAGGCAATCGAACCGGACGCGTCGATTGCGTAAGTATTCGTCAGCGCGTCCTGGCCGTAGACGACCACGCGCAGCCGGTCGCCGGCGCCAAGCAGATAGTCCGGGGACACGGCCACGGAAGAGGGCGGCGCATAGGCCATCGGCTGGACGACCGCAACCGGAGCGGGACGTCGCATGCAGCCGCCGAGCGCGAGCGCGCCCAACAGACAAACGACGAAGGTGCGGCCACGGTGCATCGGAGGAGTCCGGACAGAATTCTCGATTCGGATTAAGGGCTTTCATGGTTAATAAACGATGATTTTGACCTCGCGCGGTACAGGTTTCGAGCGGGGCGAGAGCGCGATTTTAACGCCCCAGCAACCTTAATCGTTTGTAATCGGACATCATCAGAGCTCTTCGCGTCGAGTAGGAGTGTGCAATGCGGTTCGCGTTCTGGCGCCGGACGAAGGACAAGGCGGAAAGCGGCGATGCCGCGTCGCCGGGCAGCGCCGTCGCGGCCGCTCCTTCGAAATCCGAGCGCATCAAGGCTGCGGCCAGAGAGCCGGTGTTCAGCAAGGCGCTGACCGAACAGCCGATCATCACGCGAACCAAGCCGAGGCAGACTCCGATCGCGCCACCCACCAACGGCGACATCGATCTGCGGCTGATCGGCCGGGCGATGGCGCGCAAGAAACACCTGATCATCGCGCCGACGCTGCTGGCGCTGGTCGTGTCGCTCGCCATCGTCAACCTGATCACGCCGCGCTACAAATCGGAAGCGCGCATCCTGATCGACGGCCGCGAAAACACGTTTCTGCGGCCGACCGGCGAGCGCGACGAGCAGCGCAACGCGATCGATCCGGAGGCGGTCACCAGTCAGGTGCAGTTGCTGCTGTCGCGCGATCTCGCGCTCGATGTGATCAAGAAAAACAAGCTCGCAGAGCGTCCTGAGTTCGACCCTGTGCTGCAGGGAATCAATCCGCTGAAGTCGTTGCTCGCGCTCGTCGGTATCGGCCGCGATCCGTTCTCGATGACGCCCGAAGAGCGGGTACTCGATGCCTATTACGAGCGGCTGTCGGCCTATGCGGTCGACAAGTCGCGCGTCATGGTGATCGAATTCCAATCGCGCGATCCTGATCTCGCTGCCCGCGTGGCCAATTCGATCGCCGACAACTATCTGGTGCTGCAGCAGAACGCGCGGCAGGCGCAGGCGCGCGCGGCTGGCCAGTGGTTGTCCGGCGAAATCGATTCGCTGCGCAAGAAGGTGGCCGAAGCCGAATCGAAGGCCGAGGATTTCCGCTCCAAATCCAGCCTGTTCATCGGCACCAACAACACCTCGCTGTCGAATCAGCAGCTCGGCGAACTCAACACCCAGCTCGGCAATGCGCGCGCCTTGAAATCAGATGCGGAGTCCAAAGCGCGGCTGATCAAGGAAATGCTGCAGGGGGGACGACCGATCGAAGCCTCCGAGGTTTTGAACTCCGACGTGATGCGCCGGCTCTCCGAGCAGCGCGTGACGCTCCGCACCCAGCTCGCCGAGCAATCCTCAACGCTGCTCGACAATCATCCGCGGATCAAGGAGCTGAAAGCTCAGCTCAATGATCTCGACCGGCAATTGCGCGACGAGGCGATGAAGTTGTCGCGCTCGTTCGAGAGCGATGCGCGGATCGCCAGCGGCCGCGTCGAGAATCTCACCGCGAGCCTCGAACAACTGAAAAAGCAGGCGTCTTCGACCAACGGGCAGGACGTCCAACTTCGCGCGCTCGAACGCGAGGCGAAGGCGCAGCGCGATCTGCTGGAATCCTACCTCGCCAAATATCGCGAGGCGACCACGCGCGAATCGATCGATCAAGCCCCGGCCGATGGCCGGATCATCTCCCGCGCCATCGTGTCGAACACACCGGCCTATCCGAAGAAGCTGCCGATCGTTCTGATCGCAACGCTCGCAACGCTGATGTTGAGCGCGGGCGCGATCGCGACCGGCGAACTGCTGCGGATGACGCAGCCTCGCGATGCCGAGACGGCGGCCTCGGAACCCGCCTTCGCGCCTGCCGCACCTTTTGCGGCGGCCACCGTTGCAACGCCCGCGTCGCCACCCGCGCCGGTGTTTGCGGCAAGTGAGCGTATCACCGAGCAGGCTGCCGGGACGGACCAGATCGAGGCGTTGGCGCAGCGGCTGAGAAGTGAAGGCAACGCGGCGCGCAAGGTCGCCGTGCTCGGCACCGGCGATACCGACAACGTCACAGCGGCGGCGTTGAGCCTGGCGCGACGACTGGCCGGCGAGGCCAAGGTGGTGCTGGTCGATCTGTCGGAATCGTCCGCGATGCTGAAGAGCGCTTCGGCGGATCCTGTTGCGCCGGGACTGGCCGAGTTGATGCAGGGCGAGGCATCTTTCGGCCAAGTGATTACCAGGGATCGCAGCACCGCGCTGCACCTCGTCAGCGCCGGCCGACCGGGGTTCGACCGTGCGCTGCTGCAATCGCCGCGGCTGATCCTGGCGTTGGACGCGCTGCTGCGGGTGTACGACCACGTGCTGCTCGATGCCGGCACCGCGGCCGATCTGCCCGCGGAGCTGCTGACCGCGCAGGCCCAGGCCGTGGTGGTGCCGGCGCCGACGATGCCGCAGGACGCGCGCGCCAAGATGGCCGAGCAGCTCGCGGCGGTCGGCTTCTCGAAAGTCGCGATGGTGACCGCGCTGGTACGCCCCTCAAGCACGGCCGTTCCGGGTGAACACACCGTCGCCGCCTGAGCGGGATCGTCTATTCATCAATGGCAAGCAAGATGCCCGGGCAGGACCCGGGCATTGTTGTTTGTTGTGGGCGATCATACTCGTGAGTTTCGTCGAAAACGACGAATGGATGCTCAGCGATACAGCGCGCCGCGCAGCGCTTGCGCCATCTGCATCAGGGCAGGGGTCTGCTTGACAGTACGCTTGGCGCGGTCGATCGACGCCATCGCCGTAGCCGCAATCCGGCCGCGCGGCGTCAGCGCGACGAAGCTGTCGAAGATCGGCTCGTCATCCTTGCAGAACTGCTTCTTGTAATCGTCGGAGCCGATGCCGAGATCGAGCCGACTGTAGCCCAGCTCGGCGTAGTGATCGATGATCGAGCGCATCAGGATCAGACCGGGGCTGTAGCGCGCGGCTTCGGACAACGTGTAGGTGTTGAACATCATCGAATAGCGGTGGCCGTCGGCGACGCCGGCGAACATCGCGATCATATCGTCGTCGGATTCCAGCGCGTGGATTTCGATCGCACGGCCGCCGCCGGCGAGTTCGGTCTGGCACGCCCGGCGGATGAAATCCTCGACGCCGGGATCGGCGAACACGTTCGGCAGCTTCTGCGCCGCCATCCGGACCGGCTTGATCCGGAAGAACGCATCGAGCACGCGCCGAACATCGTCGTCGCTGGTCGCCTGACTGTAACGATAGCCGGGCAGCGCCTGCAGCTTCTTTTCCTTGGTCTTGAGACGGCGGCGAGACGCATTGCTGATGCGATCGCTCGGGGACGCTGCGGGATCGAGCAACAGCACCGGACATTCGTTGACCGAGGCTTGATGTGGTAGTTGCGCCATCGGATTGGCGAGGTCGCGCCAGCGCAGTGGCTGCTGGCGGAGCGCCAGCACGTCGGCGCCGTCCGGCTGTGCGCGCAGGCCCGCGATGAGCGCATCGAGTTCGCGCGCATCGGCAGTCTGCGCCGCGTCGCGACGCCACAGCGGCATGTTGAACGTGGCATGTTTGCCGCCGAGGAAGAGCGCGATGCGCAGGCCGAAGCGGCGCTCGAGTCCGAGCGGCAGCAACATCAACGGCCGAAGCTCGGCATCACGCGCCACCACGATGAAGGGTTCGAGTTGTTCCGCAACGCCGACGTGCCGCTGCCAGGCATCGAGGAAATCGAAGCGCTGATAGGGCGTGAAGAACTGCTCGGGTTGCTCGAGCGAACGCCAGATCGCTTCCGCCGCCGCCATCTCGCGGACGATTTCGACGCGCGCAATCCGGCCGGGCTGCGCCGACGACGCCGCGTGGCCCGCGGACCGGCCTTCGCTCAGCACGGCCATCATCGTCATCGCAAATCCTTTTAGACAATTCTTTACGCTTTTCGGCTTGTGCGGACCTTTACAAAGAAATCTCAACAAACAGTAATGACAATCCATGAAGCGGGGCGGGGCGCCGTGGAGCCGGGGGGCGATCGTTGTCATCGCGTGGTTTGTGGGCGGCGGCCGGGCTGGAGTTGGCCTATTTCAGCGGGCTCGCGCGGCTCGCGCAATTCGGCAGCGGCGGCGCCGGCGTCATCCTGCAGTTCGAGCGCGTGCGCCCGACACGCAAGGACAGGTTTCAGCCGCTGCGCAGCCACGAGATCACGCCGCAATTCCTGGATCGCCTGCTACGCGCCCTGCGACGCTGGGATTGCGCCGTCGTTTCGCAGGACGAAGTCCTCGATCGCATCGCGCGCGCGGACATTCGGGGCCGCTTCGTCTGCCTCACGTTCGACGGCGGGTCCCGCGACCTGATCAGCTATGGTCACCCCGTGCTGGCTCGGCACGGCGTGCCTTTCACCATCTATCTGCCGACGGCTTTTCCCGACGGTCTGGGCGAAGCATGGTGGCTCGCGCTGGAGCAGGTGATCGCCGGCAACGATCGCATCGCTCTGATGATCGACAACAGCGAGCGGCGGTTCGACACCGCGAGCACCGACGACAAGTACCGCGTTTTCCACTTCCTCGGCACCTGGCTGTGTGCGCTGCCGCCGCCTGATCTCGCCGCGGCGATCCGCGATCTCTGCGCCCGCTACGGCGTCGACATCGCAGGACTGACGAGCGAAGCGGTGATGAATTGGGAGGAGGTGGCCAGGCTCGCCGCCGATCCGCACGTCACGATCGGAAGCGCCACGGTGAACTACCCGCTGCTCGCCAATGCGAGCGACGTGGTCGCGCATCGCGAAATCGCGATGGGCCGCGCCGTGCTGTGCGCAGCGCTCGGCCGCGACGCTGCGCATTTCGCCTATCCGTATGGCGAGCGCGGCAGCTTCACGCCGCGCGACGTGAAGATCGTCGAGGAGGCGGGCTTTGCCAGCGCGGTGACCGCCATCCCCGGCGTGATCCATCGACGCTCGCCGTCGCAGCCTTGGATGCTGCCGCGGATCGCATGGGACGGCCGCCGCCGCTCGCTGCGCGGGCTGCGGGTGGTTTTGTCGGGATTGATGCCGGGCGCGGCGGCGCAGCTCGGCCGGCGCTATTGAGGGTCGGGCCGCGACATCCAGGTCACGATCGGCATCGCCGGCGCCACCCAGCCGAGCCCCGCGACGGCGTAATAGGCCACCTGCACCCACTTCGACTCGACGATCAACGGCGCTTGCGCAATCGCCATCGCCATCAGCGACCACACGATCGCGAGCACCAGCAGTGCGATGGTTCCAATCAATTTTCGGGTTCGGATATTCATGATCAGGTCACACGCGCTTGATGCGTTCTCGCGCCGCCTTGCGCGTCGGAACGGCCGGACTATAAGGATCGCAAAAATCCGTTCAAGGTATGCTTTATGACCGCTGCCGCGGAGCTTCGTCCTCGCCGCGTTCGTCCGGTCCGGATCTGGCTGACGCTCGTCGCCATGCTGATCGCGGTCATGGTGTTGGTCGGCGGCGCCACCCGGCTGACCGAGTCCGGCCTGTCGATCGTCGAATGGAAGCCGGTCACCGGAACGCTGCCGCCGCTCAGCGATGCCCAGTGGCGCGACGCGTTCGAGGGCTACAAGACCATCCCGCAATATCGCGAACTCAACGCCGGAATGACGCTCGGCGAGTTCAAGACGATCTTCTGGTGGGAGTGGGGCCATCGCCTGCTCGGGCGGGTGATCGGCATCGCCTATCTGCTGCCGTTGCTGTGGTTCCTGTGGCGCGGCGCGATCGACCCGGAATGGAAGCGCGCGCTATGGGCGATCTTCGCGCTCGGCGCGCTGCAGGGCGCGGTCGGCTGGTGGATGGTGGCGTCGGGGCTGTCGCAGCGGACCGAAGTGTCGCAGGTACGCCTCGCGATCCACCTGACATTGGCGTTGGTGATCTACGCCGCGATCGTCTGGACGCTGCGGCGGCTCGCGGGCAGGCCGCCGATCGTCGCGGCGGCGCGGCTGAAATTCACCGCGATCGCGCTGCTGGCGCTGACGCTGGTTCAGCTCTTCCTCGGCGCGCTGGTCGCGGGGCTGCGGGCCGGGCGGATGTTCAACACCTGGCCGCTGATCGACGGCGCGCTGATCCCGGAGGCTTCGCGGCTGTGGTTCGAACAACCGTGGTGGAAGAACCTGTTCGACAACCACCTCACCGTGCAGTTCGATCATCGCATGATGGCCTATGCGCTGTGGGCGCTGGCGGCGTGGCACGCGATCGACGCGTTGCGGGCGCGGGCCGGAGGCGCGGCCGGCGGCGCATTGTGGCTGTTCGCGGCGCTTTCGCTGCAGGCCGTGCTCGGCATTCTAACGCTGCTCTATCAAGTGCCGATCGGTCTGGCGCTGGCGCATCAGGCCGTCGGCATCGTCGTGCTGACGCTCGCTGTGTTGCAGGTCGAGCGGTTGACCGCGTCGAAATCGAAGGAGGCGCCGCGCGTGATGCCGACGCCAGCCGGCCAGCGCGGCTGATCGAGAAACAACGGCCTTACGGCTGCTCCGATCCGGAGCCGAGCGTCTTGCGCCGTTCGATGTAGGCGCTGATCATGGGCGACAGAAACGCGACCGGCCAGATGAACTTCGGCCAATGCGGGTTGATCAGGCACGCCAGCAGCGCGGCGCCGAACAGCACCAGCGCGAAGGCCGGCGTGATCAGCGTCAGCCAGTCTTGCCGCCGCGCCACGGCGATCGCCCACAGCGCGGTGTTGAACAGTGCGATCAGCAGCAGATTGAGGCTGTACAGCGTGGTGACGTTGGGCGAGTCGTAATTATTGCCGTACAGCCCGCAGGTCACCGGCAGCAGGATGATCGAGAGCAGGAAGAACAGGTTGACCAGCACTTCGACGCGGCCGGCGTGGGTCGCGTAAGCGAGCCGGCGCTGGTGGCTGTACCAGAACATCCCGGCGACGATAAAGCTGAGCAGCAGGGTCGACAGATAGGCGCCGTACAGATGCCAGATCTCGCGCCATTGCGGATCGGCGCTCGTGAATTTCTCGCGCGGCGCCTGATAGGCGAGGAGGGTCATCGCAACACCGAACACGGTGTTGCTCAGCGCCTCCAAGCGTCGCATTTCGAGATGGCCGCCGCTCATGGCCGCCTCCGGCCGCGGCCCGGCGTCAACCGCCGAGCGCCTCGTCGAGATCCGCGATCAGGTCTTCCTTGTCCTCGATGCCGATCGAGACGCGCACCATGTCGGGCGCGGCGCCGGCGGCGGTCTTCTGCGCATCGTCGAGCTGGCTGTGGGTGGTCGAGGCCGGATGAATGATCAGCGAACGGGTATCGCCGACATTGGCGAGGTGTGAGAACAGCTTCAGCTTCGAGACCAGATCGACGCCGGCCTGATAACCACCCTTGAGGCCGAAGGTGAACACCGCGCCGGCCCCCTTCGGCGCGTATTTGCGCGCGAGCGCGTTGTACTTGCTAGACGCCAGCCCCGCATAGTTCACCGAGGACACCGCCTTGTGGGTCGAGAGGAATTCGGCGATCGCCTTGGCGTTCTCGCAATGCTTCTGCATCCGCAGCGGCAGCGTCTCGATTCCGGTCATGAGCAGGAAGGCGTTGAACGGCGACAGCGCTGGACCGAGATCGCGCAGGCCGAGCACGCGGCAGGCGATCGCGAAGGAGAAGTTTCCAAACGTCTCCTGCAGCTTGAGTCCGTGATACTCCGGCCGCGGCTCGCTCAGCATCGGATATTTGCCGTCGCGCGACCAATCGAAGGTGCCGGCGTCGACGATGATGCCGCCCAGCGAATTGCCGTGGCCGCCGAGAAATTTGGTCAGCGAATGCACGACGATGTCGGCGCCATGGTCGATCGGGCGGATCAGATAGGGCGTCGCCAGCGTGTTGTCGACGATCAGCGGCACACCGGCGTTGCGCGCGACCTCGGCGATCGCCTCGATGTCGGTGATGCTGCCACCGGGATTGGCGATCGACTCGATGAAGATCGCCTTGGTCTTCGGCGACACCGCGCGCTGGAAGCTGCCGAGATCGTCCGGATCGGCCCACACCACGTTCCAGCCGAAGCTCTTGAAGGCGTGGGTGAACTGGTTGATCGAGCCGCCGTACAGTTTGCGGGCGGCGATGAACTCGTCGCCGGGCCTCAGCAGCTGCTGAAACGCCACCAGCTGCGCCGCATGGCCGGACGCGGTCGCAAGCGCCGCAGTGCCGCCCTCCAGCGCGGCGACGCGCTCTTCCAGCACCGCGGTCGTCGGATTGGTGATGCGGGTGTAGATGTTGCCGAACGCCTGCAGCCCGAACAGCGAGGCGGCATGGTCGGCGTCGTTGAAGACGAACGAGGTGGTCTGGTAGATCGGCGTCGCCCGCGCGCCTGTGGTGGGATCGGGCTGCGCGCCTGCGTGGACCGCGAGCGTGGCAAAACCCGGGCTGCGTTCGGTCATGGTCGATCCCTCCGGTCTGGTTGATGGTTTCGCGATATCTGAGCGCAACCCGGCGGAACGTCAAGCAAGCTCGCGCCGACATCGACGAAACGGCAGAGAGCGGCGGCCGGGCTCAGGTCGGTTCGCCGCGGTTGCGGGCGGCGCGGTCCGAGGCGGCGGTATCGGCGCCAGCGAGGCTGGTACGGTCGAGCGACAGCCGCATCCCCTTGACCGGAGCCGGCGCGCGTTTCGAACTCAGCGTCCGGGAATTGACGCCCATCCAGGAAATTTCGGAGGACAGCCGGCCGTATTCGATCTTGGGGCAGCGATTCATCACCACTTTCAGCCCGGCGGCTTCGGCCAGTGCGGCGGCCTCGTCGTTGCGGACGCCGATCTGCATCCAGATCACCTTCGGCAGCGGCGTCATCGCCAGCGCCTGCTCGATGATCGGCATCACATGCGCCGAGCCGCGGAAAATATCGACCATATCGACCGGGCGGTCGATGTCGCGCAGCGAGGCGACGAACGGCTTGCCGAGCAGGCTGTTGCCGACCTGACCGGGATTTATCGGGATCATATCGTAGCCGCGCTCGGCGAGATATTTGAACACGAAGTAGCTCGGCCGCACATTCAGCGGCGAGGCGCCGACGACAGCGACCGTTTTCACGCCGTTGAGGATTTCGCGGATGTAGCTGTCGGGATATGCGTCGTGGTTCACGTCAAGAAACCGTCATTGCGAGGAGCGAGGCGACGAAGCAATCCAGAATGCGGCGGGTGGCCGCATCAGCAGTCTTTCCATTCCGGCTTGCGCTTGTCGAGGAACGCGCCGATGCCTTCTTCGGCGTCCTGCGCCATCATATTCTCGGCCATCACTTGCGACGCGTAGTGGTAGGCGTCGGCCAGACTGAGCTCGGCCTGACGATAGAACGCTTCCTTGCCGATCTTGATGGTGTGGGACGACTTGCTCGCGATCTGACTGGCGAGCGCGATCGCAGCGTCGCGCTCGCCGCCATGCGGCACGACACGATTGATCAGTCCGATCGTACGGGCGTCCTCTGCGCTCACCGGCTCGCCTGTCAGCAGCATGTGCATCGCGTGCTTGCGCGGCACGTTGCGCGTCAGCGCCACCATCGGCGTCGAGCAGAACAGCCCGATATCAACGCCTGGCGTTGCGAACGTCGCTTGCTCGGAAGCGACCGCGAGATCGCAGCTCGCTACCAGCTGGCAGCCCGCCGCGGTAGCGACGCCCTGAACCGCGGCGATCACCGGCTTCGGCAGCAGAACGACCGCCTGCATCATCGCGCTGCATGCGGTCATGATCCGGGTGAAGCTGGCGCGTCCGCGATCGGCGTCGTTGCGATGCGCGGTCAACTCTTTCATATCGTGACCGGCCGAGAATACCGGCCCGTTGGCGGCGATCACCACGGCGCGAACGCCGTCGTCACGACCGATCAGATCGAGCGCGGCGTGCAGATCATTGATCAGTTCGAGTGACAGGCTGTTGCGGGCGGCCGGGCGGTTCAATGTCAGCACAGCGACGCCGCCGTCGATTGTTTCGCGCAGCAGAATTGGCGACGGCGAGGTCGCCGTGAAGGCGGGCAGAGCAGTCATGAAACCATCCGGGGCGAGAATCCAGCGCTGGGAATAGGCGTCACCATATTGTAACAAACCCGGCGAAGCGAGTGCAGGGCGGGAACGACATGACACATGCGAGAATGAGTGTAGCCGAAATCGAGGATCTCCTGCATCGTGAGTTCCCGCAGGCTTTCAGTCACGGCGATATTTCAATCGAGACCGCGGACGGCCGCACCAGCCTGCTGCGGCAGCGCTTCAACGACCGCATGTTGAGGCCCGGCGGCACGGTGTCGGGACCGACGCTGATGGCGCTCGCGGATTTCGCGATGTACGTGGTGCTGCTGTCTGCGATCGGCCCGGTGGCGCTCGCGGTCACGACCAATCTCAACATCAATTTCCTGCGCAAGGGCCAGCCCGGGCAGGATGTGGTCGCGGTGGCGCGGCTGCTGAAGCTCGGAAAGCGGCTTGCGGTCGGCGAGGTGTCGCTGCTGTCCGGGACGTCGCCCGATCCGATCGCCCACGTCACATCGACCTACTCCATTCCGATAGTTTGAGCTTTTTGAGGGTAATATAGCACCATATTTCTAAGCCGATGATTTCGCTGCATATTTTTGCATGACGGGGGATTGACGACGGCGTGGGGCTTATCTACAAGCGCGCCAAGTCCGGTGCACTGCGCCGAATTTCCCCCTGTCATGGATCATTCTCATGAAGACGTTTTCGGCCAAGCCCGCCGAAGTCACGAAGAAGTGGGTCATTATTGACGCCACTGGTCTCGTGGTCGGCCGGCTCGCCACGCTGGTCGCGATGCGGCTGCGCGGCAAGCATCTCCCGACTTACACGCCGCATGTCGATTGCGGCGACAACATCATCATCATCAACGCCGCCAAGGTGGTGCTGACCGGTCGCAAGCGCGACAACAAGGTCTACTATCACCACACCGGCTTCATCGGCGGCATCAAGGAACGCACCGCGAAGTCGATTCTCGAAGGTCGCTTTCCGGAGCGCGTCGTCGAGAAGGCGGTCGAGCGCATGATCCCGCGCGGGCCGCTCGGTCGCGTGCAGATGGGCAATCTGCGTGTCTATGGCGGCGCTGAGCATCCGCACGAGGCCCAGCAACCCGAACCGCTCGACGTCGCCGCGATGAATCGCAAGAACATGAGGGCCGCATAAGATGTCCGAAACCATGCAGTCTCTCGATCAGCTCTCGGCGCTGAAGACGACGCAGCCGGACGCCCCGACCTACACCAAGAAGGTCGACAAGCAGGGCCGCGCCTACGCCACCGGCAAGCGCAAGGACGCGGTCGCCCGTGTCTGGATCAAGCCGGGCGCCGGCAAGGTCACGGTCAATGCACGTGAGGTCGAGGTCTACTTCGCCCGTCCGGTGCTGCGCATGATGATCCAGCAGCCGCTGGTCGCCGCGGCGCGTGCCGGCCAGTACGACGTGATCTGCACCGTGGCGGGCGGTGGCCTGTCCGGTCAGGCCGGCGCGGTGCGCCACGGCATCTCCAAGGCGCTCACCAATTTCGAGCCCGAGCTGCGCGGCGTGCTGAAGAAGGGTGGCTTCCTGACCCGCGATTCGCGTGTCGTCGAGCGCAAGAAGTACGGCAAGGCGAAGGCCCGTCGTTCCTTCCAGTTCTCGAAGCGCTGATCCTTCGCTTCATCGTCATTCGGAAAGGGCGTCCTTCTGGGCGCCCTTTTTGTTTGGGCGCACTGCACCGCAATTTTTCGCTTCATTTTCATAAATTTCGCCACCAAAGCGAAGAGTTGAAGACACCTGATCTCAACGCGGCGGGGCCAGATTGCAACGAGCAGGGGCACCTCTGCCGCTTCGGCAGCGTTGCAAAACCGCACATTCGGCTACTCCCGGGTCACCCGCATCATGTCGCTCGATTCTTCTACGTTATTCCTGGTCGCGACGCTGATCTGCACGCTGCTCGGAGGAATGCTGCTTCATTTCGGCCGACAGGAGAAGATCCCGGCGCTCTACTGGTGGGGTTGCGCTTATCTGATCGGCGCGGCTTCTGTGGCGCAATGGCAGATCCTGGGTGCATTTCTGCCCGAGAACGTCGTGCTGTCATTGGCCGGCGTGGGTTTCATCGCCTGCGGCATGATGTGGAACGCGGCGCGCGTGTTCCATGGTCACAAACCGAATTGGCCGGGCCTCGTCCTCGGCGCGATCGCCTGGGTCGCGGCGGTCGTCAGCCTGCCGCCGGAACTGTCGTGGCTGCGCATGAATATCGGCGCCGGACTCGTCGCGATTTATGCCGGGCTGACCGCGAGTGAGCTGTTTGCCGAGCGCCGCAAGTCAATGACGCGACGCTGGCCGGCGATGCTGGTGCCGCTGCTGCACGGCGGCGTGCTGATGCTGCCGATCGTGCTCGCCGAACTTCTGCCGGCAAAAGGCACAAGCTCTACCAATAACGTCTGGATTATGATCTTCGCGATCGAGCTGGTGCTGTACGCGATCGGCACGGTGTTCGTGATCTTCATGCTGGTGTCGGAGCGCACCGTGCGCGCCCACAAGACGGCGGCCTCGCTCGATCCGCTGACCGGCCTGTTCAACCGCCGCGGCTTCTCGGAAGCGACCGGCCGGATGATCGAACGCGAAGCCGAAGCCGGGCGTCCGGTCACGGTGATGATCTTCGACCTCGATCACTTCAAATCGATCAATGACCGCTTCGGCCACCCGGCCGGCGACGAGGTGATCAAGCTGTTCGCGACGATCGTCTCGGGCTCGCTGCGGATGTCCGATCTGTGCGGCCGGATCGGCGGCGAGGAATTCGCGGCGCTGCTGCCGTGCTCGATCGAAGAGGCGATGACCGCCGCGGAGCGGGTGCGTGAAGCATTCGAGGGCTGCGGCCTGGAAGTCGATGGTGCTCCGATTGCGACCACGGTGAGCATCGGCGTCGCCGGTGGACCGGCCAATATCGAGCTCGAAGTGCTGCTCGCCGCGGCCGACACAGCGCTGTATCAGGCCAAGCGTGGCGGTCGTAACCGCGTGGTGGCGACCGCCGAACAGCCGCTGTCGCTGGAGCAGGGTCGGCGCCGCGCCGCCCAGCGCGAGGAACCCCGCCAGCCGGTGATCGTCCGTAGCGCGATGAGCATCGGCGCCTGACAGCGACCGCGCGGTCGGCTTCAATTGCCGTGCGGAGTGCGATAAGACGCTTGCCCGACAACACATTGAGGGGGAGCGCATGATCACCGAAATCGCACAGATCGACGTCAAGCCGGGCAGCGAGGCCGACTTCGAAGCAGCCGTCGCCAAGGCCGGCGCTGCGTTCGGCCGCTCCAAGGGCTTTCACGGTTTCGAACTGCACCGCTCGATCGAGAAGCCGCAGCGCTACCGGCTGCTGGTGAAGTGGGAGACGCTCGAGAACCACACCGTGGATTTCCGCGGCTCCGAGAACTTCACCGAGTGGCGCGGCCTGGTCAGCGGCTTTTTCGCCGCGCCGCCCGAGGTCGAGCACACCAATACGGTGGTCACGATTCCGGGGTAGCGGCGAGCACGATCGGCGGCGCCGTCGTCACCACCTCGTTGGCGGGGCCTTCCGCGCGCAAGTGATTGATTACCACCTTGCCGATCGCCATCAGCGGCAGCGCCATCGCCAATCCCCACAGGCCGAACACGATGCCGAGCAGGATCTGCATCGCGAACAACGTCGCCGGTGGAATGTCGATCGCCTGGCGCTGGATCAGCGGCGTCAGAATGTAGCTTTCCAGCGCGTGGACGCCGAGGAAAAGCGCGAACGCGCAGACCATGGCGAACCAGCCCGACGCGATCGCGGCCAGCACGATGATCAGGCCGCCGAGAATCGCGCCGACGGTCGGGATGAAGGCGAGCAGGCCGGCCTGGATGCCGAGAATGAAGGCGCCGGGAATGCCGATCATCGACAGGCCAGTCGCCGTCACCGCGAACACGGCGGTCATGGTGATGAGCTGCGCCAGCAGCCAGCGCTTCAGCATTTCGCCGGTGTCGTTGACGATGCGGCTGGCCTGCGGGCGATAGCGCAGCGGCGCGACCCGCTCGAGGCCGCGCCGGTAGACGTCGGGCTGCGCCGCGAAGGCGAGGCCGAGAAACATCACGATGAAGAAGTTGCCGACCGCACCGATGGTGCCGAGGATCAGCTTCAGCGTCTGGCTGACGATTGCGCCGCCGCCGGAAGCGAGTTCACCGGCGCTCGGCAGGTTGCGCGGCTGTGGCGGCGCCTGCGTTTCCGCCGAGGCCCCGCCGGCATTGGCCAGGCTGAGTTCCATGAAGCTGGTGTCGACGCCCTGCCTCTCCAGAAACGTCTTTACGTTGACGATCTGGGTTTTGATCGTCCCCGACAGCGCGGTCGCCTGCTGGCCGATAGTGCTGCCGCCGAGCACCGCGATGCCGACGAACATCGCCGTCAGCAGGAAGCAAACCAACCCCAGCCGCAGGCCGTGCGGGCCACCGACGACCTTGCCGGCGAGTTCCGTCAGCGCGTTGAGAAACACGCCGAACAGAATGCCGGCGAAGATCAGAAACAGCGTTCCGGCGAAATGCCAGGCGGCATAGAGCAACGCGCCGAAGGCGACGGTGCTGATGCCGCCAACGGCGATCGCCCAGGCGAGATCGTTGCGAGCCTGAATGCGATCGAGCAGAGGGATGGTCACGGGCTGTTCCTTTTTTGGTCGGCCGAGCATTCCGTCAAATTGCGTACGAAGCAAGCCGGCCGCGGGACTGTGGAGGGCGCTCGCGAGGGATGATTTTTAGTCGCACATTAACCATGTGGCCGGCGTCCCCATTTTCGCCGTGATCGCTCTGCGATATGGTCAAAGTTCGGTGCCGATGTGGGCAAGGCAGCGACGACGCGGCTCGTGCAGGTCCGTAGTGGGCAGCTGGCCGCGGCAATGGTATCTGGGGATCTATGGGGATTCGCGAGCGAGATTCGTATGGCCGCGCCGCGCGAGCGGTTGCCGCTGCGGGTGCGTGCTTGGTTCTCGCCAACTGCGCCCAGAACGGCAAGCTCAGCCGTGTCGATCCGAAATACGGCGTGTCATCGAGCCCGCGCGTGGTGGGGCCGGGCGAGCCGGTGCCGAAGGGCGGCGGGGCCTATCGGGTCGGAAAGCCCTATATGGTTGCGGGGCGGATGTACGTCCCCGAAGAGAACACCAGCTATCGCGCCGAAGGTCTGGCCTCCTGGTACGGCAACGATTTCCACGGCCGCCTGACGGCCAATGGCGAAGTGTTCGACATGGCGTCGCTATCGGCGGCCCATCCGACCCTGCCGATCCCGTCCTACGCCCGCGTCACCAATCTCGGCAACGGCCGGTCGCTGGTCGTGCGCGTCAATGACCGCGGCCCGTATCACGGCAATCGGCTCATAGACGTGTCGAACCGCGCCGCGGATCTGCTTGATTTTAAACGCAATGGCACCGCGCGCGTGCGGGTTGAATATGTCGGCCGGGCGCCGCTCGAAGGCTCCGACGATCGCCAGCTGGTCGCGACCTTGCGCAGCAACGAACCCGCGCCTGCGCCGTCGACCGTTCGGATCGCGTCGGCGAGTCCGTTCGTCCCGCAGTTCGCCGGCGGCGGACATGCGGTCCGCGGCGACGTTCCGCTCCCGGAAGGGCGGCCGTATTCGCTCGGCAACACGTCGGTGGACATGGCGTCGGTCAGCGCAACTTCGGAAATCTCCGCCTCGCGCAGCTCGCGTTCGGCCGGACGGACGCTGGCCCGCAATCAGCGCGCGGTGTCCTACGACAATGACGGCAACTATGCCGACGTCGCGTCCCGCGCGACCGAGAGCGAGACGCCGGCCCGCGGCAATGACGAGATCGGCAGCCTGCTGTCGGCGCGCGGGCTGTACTGAGCAGTCAGGCTCACAGAACCTTCTTCAAAAACGCGATCAGCGCGGCGTTGACCTCCTGCGGCCGCTCCTGCTGAATCCAATGGCCGGCGCCGTCGATGATCAGCTTCTGCTGGATGTTCGGCAGCACGCGCTCGATTCCCGCCACCTGCTTGCCGCTCATTGCGTCAGAAATCACCGGATCCTTCGAGCCGGCGATGAACAGTGACGGCTGACGAATCTGGGCGCCGTGCCACGGCGCGGTCAGGTCCCAATTCCGGTCGATATTGCGATACCAGTTCAAACCACCGCGAAAGCCGCTCGCCTTGTAAGCCTCGACGAAGAGCGCCAGCTCGGCTTCGCTGAGCCAGTCGGGCAGGGACCGATCGGGCGCGACTTCGCCGAGGAAACCGCCGCCTTCGGGGATGAACAGCGAGCGCACCGGATCGGAGAAGCCGCCACCGAGGATGCCGCGCATCGTCAGTGCGACGTCGCGCTCCAGTTCGGATTCGGCAACGCCCGGCGCCTGGAAATACTGCCAGTAGAAATTGGTGACGCCACCCTTGCGGAGCGTCTCGAGCGGGCGACCGCGGCCGCGCCAGGGCGGCGGCACGCTCAAGCCCGCGACCGCGGTGAACAGGTCCGGCCGAAACAACGCCGCATGCCACGCGACGGGCGCGCCCCAGTCGTGGCCGATGATCGCCGCGCGCGTCTCCTTGAGCTCCGCCACCAATGCGACCATGTCGCCGACCAGATCGAAGATGCTGTAGGCCTCGATCGGCTGCGGCGCGCTGGAGCGGCCGAAGCCGCGCATGTCGGGTGCGACGACACGAAAACCGGCCTCGGCCAGCGCAGCAATCTGATGCCGCCACGAATACGACAGTTCCGGCCAGCCGTGGCACAGCAGCACCAGCGGGCCTTCGCCCTGTTCGCGCAAGAACAGCTCGATCCCGTTGACCGCAACGGTCCTGGTCGTTTCCATCGCGTTTCCGCCCTGAATTGATTGGAGTTTATGTGGAAGCCGAGCGGCGCGCACGATAGGATCGATCAGCCGTCACCACAATCGAAAACGGTCCGCCGCTACCACTCCGCCGGATGGGTCGGGATGGTCCGCGCGCCCGTTGAAAGCCGCTCCGGAAAACGCTTCATGGCTCTGTTCGCACCATCATTGCCCGTCCGATCGCGCCGCCTGCGGGGCTGGCGCGTGCTGCTGGCCGGCGTGCTGGCGATGGCGGTCGGCTCGGGCGCGGTGTACGCCGCGAACCAGAGCGTGCAGGGCGCCAAGAAGGAAGAAGTTGCGGGCGGTTACGAGACCGAAGCGCCGACCGCGATCCTGATCGACGCAGAAAGCGGCAGCGTGCTGTTCGAGAAGAATGCCGACGAGCTGCGCCCGCCGTCGAGCATGCTGAAGCTGATGACCGTCGAGCTGGTGTTTCATCTGCTGACCAAAGGCGAGATCAAGCTGACCGACGATTACCGGATCAGCGAGAACGCCTGGCGCCGTGGCGGCGCGCCGGCCGGCAGTTCGACGATGTTCGCCGAAATCCACAGCCGCGTGTCGATCGACGACCTGCTGCGCGGCGCGATCATCCAGAGCGGCAATGATTCCTGCATCGCGCTCGCCGAGGGCATCGCCGGCAGCGAACAGGCGTTCGCCGAGCGGATGACCAAGCGCGCCCGGGAGATCGGGCTCGCGCAATCCACCTTCGCCAATTCCAACGGTCTGCCCGACCCCGGCAACAAGATGAGCGTCCGCGAACTCGGCCGGCTCGCGCGCCACCTCATCCAGACCTATCCGGACTACTACAGGCTGTTCGGCGAGAAGGAATTCACCTGGAACAAGATCCGGCAGACCAACCGCAATCCGCTGCTCAACACGATGCCCGGCGCCGATGGCCTGAAGACCGGCTACACCAAGGACGGCGGCTACGGGATGGTCGGCTCCGCGGTGCAGAACGGGACGCGGCTGATCGTGGTGGTCAACGGCGTCGAGGACGCCGACGACCGCGCCAGCGAGGCCAAGAAGCTGCTGGAATGGGGTTTTCGCAACTTCGAGTCGCGCCCGCTATTCGCGGCCCAGGCCACTGTCGGCTATGCGCGCGTATTCGGCGGCGAGAAGCGTTATGTCGGCCTGACGCCGGTCGAGCCGGTGCGGGTGATGGTACGCAAGAACGGCAGCGACAAGCTGCTGGCGCGGATCGTCTACACCGGGCCGATCGCGGCGCCGGTCGAGGCCGGCCATCGGATCGGCGTGGTGCGGGTGTGGCGCGGCCCCAACCTCGCGGTCGAGGTGCCGCTTCAGGCTGCCGAGGTCAATCCGGTCGGCTCGACGATGCGGCGGGCGCTGGACGGCGCCAGCGAATTGATGATCGGGGTGTTCCGAGCGGGATTTGCAAAGCTCTGAGAATGGTTGAAAAAACTCCGAGAACGAACTCAACGCACGGCCGTTTCATCACCTTCGAAGGCGGTGAGGGCGCCGGCAAATCGACCCAGATCAAGCTGCTGGCGAAGCGGCTGGAGGGGGCCAGTTTGCGCAGCGTGGTCACGCGCGAGCCGGGCGGCTCGCCCGGCGCGGAGATCGTCCGCCACTTGCTGCTGGCGGGCGTCGGCCGGCTAATCGGCGGCGCGGAGGCTGAGGCGCTGCTGTTCGCCGCCGCCCGCGACGACCACGTCCGGACCCTGATCCAGCCGGCGCTGGAGAGCGGAGTCTGGGTGCTCTGCGACCGGTTCTTCGATTCCACCCGAGTCTATCAGGGCCGTCTCGGCGAGGTCAGCCCTGCAATGCTGAACGCGCTGCAGGACGTGACGATCGGCGCCATGAAGCCGGACCTGACGGTGATCCTCGATGTGCCGGTCGAGATCGGCCTGGCGCGGGCCGCTGTGCGTCGCGGCAGCGAAGCGCCCGACCGGTTCGAATCGGAGAGCATCGATTTCCATCGCCGGCTGCGCGACGCCTACCGGCAGATCGCCGCCGCCGAGCCGGAGCGCTGCGTGGTGATCGACGCCAATGCCGAGCCGCATGTGGTCGCCGCCCGGATCTGGCTGACGGTGCAGGAGCGGCTGCTGGAGTGGCCGCAGGCCAAAGTGGAGGTCAAGCCCGAGGCAAAGTCCAAGGCAGCGTCCAAGGCAGAGTCCAAGACGAAGACGAAGTCCAAGGCAAAGGCGAAATCGGCATGAGCGCACGCAAGGCTGCGGCCGACATCGTCGCAAAACCGCCCCGCGAAACCACGGCGCTGTTCGGGCATCACGTCGCCGAGCAGGCTCTGCTCGACGCCTATCGTGGCGGCCGCATCGCCCATGCCTGGCTGATCGGCGGCGCGCAGGGCATCGGCAAGGCGACGCTCGCCTACCGGATGGCGCGCTTCGTGCTGGCCCATCGCGATCCCTTGGCGGATGCGGTGCAGGGTGCCGCGTCGCTCGACCTCGACCCATCGCATCCGGTGGTGCGCCACGTTGCCGCCGAGGCCCATGGCGGGCTGCTGACGCTGGAGCGCTCGGTCAACGACAAGGGCGTGCTGCGCAACGTCATCACCGTGGACGAGTCGCGCGAGACCATCGGCTTCTTCGGCTCGACCGCGGCGGTTGAAGGCTGGCGGGTGTGCATCGTCGACACCGTCGACGACCTCAACGCCTCCTCCGCCAATGCACTGCTGAAGGTGATCGAGGAGCCGCCGCAGCGCTCGCTGTTCCTGCTGATCAGCAATTCGCCGGCGCGGGTGCTGCCGACCATCCAGTCGCGCTGCCGCAAGCTGATGCTGCGGCCGCTCGCCACCGCCGATGTGATCGCCGCCGCCGTGGCAGCGACCGATCTCGCGCCCGGCGATCCGAAGCTCGCGGACGCCGCCGCCGCGTCGGAGGGCAGCGTGTCGCGGGCGCTCACGCTGCTCGGCGGCGATGCGCTGACGCTGCATCAGAAGACCACGGCGCTGCTCGACAGCCTGCCCAATGTCGATCCGCGCGCGCTGCATGCGCTCGGCGAGGCGATCGGCGGCACCGACCGCGCGACGCTCGCGGCCTTCGTCGACGGCGTCGACCGCTGGATCGCGCAGCGGCTGCGCGCAGGCGACGCCAACGCGAACCTGCCGCGCCTTGCACGGCTGGCGGAGGTGTGGGAAAAGATCGGCCGCGCCGCGCGCGACACCGAAGCCTACAATCTCGAGCGCAAGCCGCTGGTGTTTTCGGTGTTCGGGCTCCTCGCGGAGGCGGTGCGCTGATGCGCTTGGGCGATCACACCGACTGATGGTCAGCGCCGTCGCCCTCACTCGATCCTGTTGTTGAAAGGCGTCCGCGCACATGGCGCAGCGAAATTCATTCTACATCACCACCGCGATCTCCTACCCGAACGGCGCGCCGCATATCGGCCACGCCTATGAGGCGATCGCGACCGACGCGCTGGCGCGATTCCAGCGGCTCGACGGCAAGGATGTGTTCTTCCTGACCGGCACCGATGAGCACGGGCTGAAAATGATCCAGACCGCGCAGAAGGAGGGGATCGAGACCCACGTTCTCGCCGCCCGCAACGCCGGCCGCTTCCGCGACATGGACGATCGCTTCGGCGTGTCCTACGACCGCTTCATCCGCACCTCGGAGGAGCAGCATCATCGCTCGGTCCAGGAGGTCTGGAAGCGGATGCAGGCGAACGGCGATATCTATCTCGACAGCTATGCCGGCTGGTACTCGGTCCGCGACGAGGCCTATTACGCCGAGGACGAAACCATTGTCGGCGAGGACAAGGTGCGCCGCGGCCCGCAGGGCTCACCGGTGGAGTGGGTCGAGGAGAAGAGCTACTTCTTCAAACTGTCGGCCTATCAGGACAGACTGCTGAAGCTGTATGAGGATCAACCGGATTTCATCGGCCCCGACTCGCGCCGCAACGAGGTGATCAGCTTCGTCAAGGGCGGGCTCAAGGACCTCTCGGTGTCGCGCACCACTTTCGACTGGGGCGTCGAGGTGCCGGGCGACCCCGAGCATGTGATGTATGTCTGGGTCGATGCGCTGACCAACTACATCACCGGCGTCGGCTTCCCCGACGAGACCGACGCCAACTGGCGCTACTGGCCGGCCGACGTCCACGTCATCGGCAAGGATATCATCCGCTTCCACGCGGTGTACTGGCCGGCGTTCCTGATGTCGGCGGGCATCCCGGTGCAGAAGCGCGTCTACGCCCACGGATTCCTGTTCAACAAGGGCGAGAAGATGTCGAAGTCGGTCGGCAACATCGTCGACCCGTTCAATCTCGCCGACCAATACGGCGTCGATCAGGTGCGCTACTTCTTCCTGCGCGAGGTGCCGTTCGGCTCGGACGGCAGCTACAATCACGAGGCGATCGTCAACCGCATCAACGCCGACCTCGCCAATGATCTCGGCAATCTGGCGCAGCGTTCGCTGACCATGATCGCCAAGCAGTGCGAGGCCAAGGTGCCGGAGCACGGCGACTTCAGCGACGCCGACAAGGCGATGCTGGCGATGGCCGACGGCATGATCGCGCTGGCGCGGACCGCGATGGCGACGCAGCAGATCCATCAGGCGCTGAACGCGGTGTGGGCGGTGGTGGCGGAAGCCAATCGCTACTTCGCCGGCGAAGCGCCGTGGGCGCTGGCCAAGACCGATCCGCCGCGGCAGAAGACGGTGCTCTACGTCACCGCCGAGGTGCTTCGCCAGATCGGCATTCTGGCGCAACCCGCGATTCCCGGCTCGGCGACGAAGCTGCTCGACATTCTCGGCGTCGCCGCGGATGCGCGTGACTTCGCGGCTCTGGCGACGCGGATCAAGCCCGGCACGCCATTGCCGGCCCCGGCGCCGATCTTCCCGCGCTATGTCGAGCCGGCGACGGCGTGACGCGATGCTGATCGATAGTCACTGCCATCTCGACTTTCCGGATTTCGCCGACGACCTCGACGGCATCGTCGCGCGTGCGGCGGCGTCCGGCGTCGGACGGATGGTGACGATCTCGACGCGGGTGCGCCGGCTGCCTGAGCTGCTGGCGATCGCCGAGCGGTTTCCGAACGTGTACTGCTCGGTCGGCACCCATCCGCATCACGTCGACGAGGAAGACGGCATCAGCGCCGACGAACTGGTGGCGCTGGCGCAGCATCCGAAGGTGGTCGCGTTCGGCGAGGCGGGGCTCGATTACTTCTACGAACACGGCGCGCGCGACGCGCAGGAGCGGGGATTCCGCGAACACATTTCCGCCGCACGCGCCACAGGTTTGCCTCTGGTGATTCACACCCGCGAGGCCGACGCCGATTGCGGCAAGATCCTCGCCGACGAGATGGGGAAGGGCGCGTTTCGCGCGGTGTTGCATTGCTACACCGGCGGTCGCGACCTCGCCATGCAGGCGATCGATCTCGGGCTGTCGATCTCGTTCACCGGGATTCTCACCTTCAAGAAATCGCAAAGCCTGCGCGACCTCGCCGCCGAGCTGCCGGCCGACCGCGTGATGGTCGAGACCGACGCGCCGTATCTGGCGCCCGGCAAATATCGCGGCAAGCGCAACGAGCCGGCTTACGTCGTCGAGACCGCCAAGGTTCTGGCCGAAATCCGCGGCGTCACGCTCGACGAGATCACACGGCAGACCACGGAGAATTTCTTTCGCCTGTTCGGAAAAGTGCCGCCGCCCACCGCAACCGCATGACCAGATCCGGATGAACTTCACCGCATGACGCTGACGCTCACCATTCTCGGCTCAGGCTCTTCCGCCGGCGTACCGCGCCCGGCGCTCGGCTGGGGCGCGGCTGATCCGAGCAATCCCAAGAACCGTCGCCGCCGCTGTTCGCTGCTGGCCGAGCGCGTGACGCCGGACGGCATCACACGGGTGCTGATCGACACCTCGCCCGACCTGCGCGAGCAACTGATCGACGCCGACGTCGATCATCTCGACGCGGTGTTCCTGACCCACGAGCACGCCGACCAGACCCACGGCATCGACGATCTGCGCTCGGTGGTGCTGCACATGAAGCAGCGCATCCCGGTCTATCTCAACAAGTCGACCGCGGACCACGTCCTGCTGCGGTTCGCCTATTGCTTCACGCGAGCGCCCGGCAGTTCCTATCCGCCGATCCTGGACTCCCGCAGCATCGAGGCCGGCGAGAGCCGCAGTATCGCGGGCGCAGGCGGCGAGCTGACGCTGACGGCGTTCCTGCTGCAGCACGGCGACATCCCGGCGCTCGGCTTCCGGATCGACGCCGCCGCCTATACGCCCGACGTCCACGACATTCCGGAATCCAGCTTTGCGCAGCTCGAAGGCCTCGATCTGTGGATCATCGACGGCCTGCGCTACAAGCACCACGCCAGCCACTTCAACATCGAAGCCGCGCTGAAGTGGATCGACCGCTTCAAGCCGAAGCGCGCGGTGATCACCAATATGCACGCCGATCTCGACTACGAGACGCTTCGGCGGGAGCTGCCGGAGGGCGTCGTGCCAGGGTTCGACGGCATGCGGCTCGACGTCGCTGGCTGATCGCTCCGCCTCCGTCATTCGGGGCGCGCGCGTCGCTCGCGAACCCGGAATCTGAAACGCGCAACGCGCCGCCGGACTGCCCCACACAACAACCTTGAGATTCCGGGTTCGCGCTCCGCGCGCCCCGGAATGACGCGGGCGTTAGTCCGAAATCGCCTTCGCCGACTTCACCTGATCGCGCAGCATGAATTTCTGGATCTTGCCGGTCGACGTCTTCGGGATGGCCGAAAACATGATGGTCTTCGGCGTCTTGAAACCGGGCAGGTGTTCGCGGCAATAGGAAATGATCTCGGCCTCGGTGGCGCTGGCGCCTTCCTTCAGTTCGACGAAGGCGCAGGGCACTTCGCCCCATTTCGGGTCCGGCTTCGCGACCACCGCGGCGAACAGGATCGCCGGGTGCTTGTAGAGCACGTCCTCGACCTCGACGGATGAGACGTTCTCGCCGCCGGAGATGATGATGTCCTTGGAACGGTCCTTGATAATGACGTAGCCGTGCGGATCGAGCACGCCGAGATCGCCGGTGTGAAACCAGCCGCCGGCGAGCGCTTCCTTGGTCGCCTTCTCGTTCTTCAGATAGCCCTTCATCACGATGTTGCCGCGGAACATCACCTCGCCGATGGTCTCGCCGTCGCGCGGCACTTCCTGCATGGTCTCGGGATCGAGCACGGTGACGGCTTCCTGCAGCGGGTAGGGCACGCCCTGCCGGCGCTTGAGCTGGGCGCGATCAGCGACGCTGAGATCGTCCCAGCCGGGTTGCTCGGCGCAGACCGAGGCGGGGCCATAGACTTCGGTGAGGCCATAGACGTGGGTCAGCTTGATGCCGATCGATTCACCGCCGGCCAGCACCGCGACCGGGGGCGCCGCACCCGCGATCAGGCCGACCACCGGACGCGCAGCCGCGCCCTTCGGCGCCTCGGGTGCATTGATCAGCGCGTTGTAGACGATCGGCGCGCCGGCCATGTGGGTGACGCCGTGGCGCCGGATCAGGTCGAAGATCTTGGCGGGATCGACCTTGCGCAGGCAGACATTGACGCCCGCCGCCGCGGCCATCGTCCAGGGGAAGCACCAGCCGTTGCAGTGGAACATCGGCAGCGTCCACAGATACACCGGATGCGCGCCGAGATTGGCCGCGAGGATGTTGCTGACCGCATTGAGATAGGCGCCGCGATGATGGGTCACCACGCCCTTCGGGTTGCCCGTGGTGCCCGAGGTGTAGCCGAGCGCGATCGCGTCCCACTCGTCCTTCGGCCGCTCGCCTGCGAATGACGGGTCGCCCGAGGCGACGGCGTATTCGTATTCGAGCTCGCCGATGCGGTGGCTGCCGGGGAACATTTTGTCATCGACATCGATCACCAGCGGCTTCGGACCCTTCATCTGTTTCAGCGCGTCGGCGATCACCGCGGCGAATTCCGGGTCGACCAGGATGATCTTGGCGCCGCCATGCTCGAGCTGGAATGCGATCGCCGGGGCGTCGAGCCGGATGTTCAGCCCGTTCAGCACGGCGCCGGCCATCGGCACGGCGAAATGCGCCTCGACCATCGCCGGCACGTTCGGCAGCATCGCCGCCACCGTATCGCCACGGCCGATGCCGTTGCGCACGAGCCAGGAGGCGAAGCGGCGGCAGCGCGCGCGGGTTTCCTTCCAGGTGTAGTGCCGGCCCTCATAGACCACGCTGGTCAGGTCCGGATAGACGTTGGCGGTGCGCTCCAGGAAGCTCAGCGGCGACAGCGGCACGTAATTCGCCGGCGTCTTGTCCAGCCCGATGCTGTAGTGACCTTGCGGGGAGCTCATGACGACCTGCCTCTCACTTCACAATGGCGGCGCTCCGAAACACCCGCAGCGCCTTACAAAAATCCGATCGAAATCCATGGGAACGCTGCGACGATGATCAAGCCGACCAGCAACGCCAGCATGTATCCCCAGATCGGACGCACGCCCTCGGCCGGATCGACCCGGCCGATCGCACAGGCGGCATAATAGCCGACCCCGAACGGCGGCGCGAACAATCCGATGCCCATCGCCAGAATAACCACCATGGCGTAGTGCACCTCGTGGATGCCGACCGCACGCGCGATCGGAAACAACAGAGGCCCGAACAGCACGATCGCGGGAATTCCTTCGAGAACGCTGCCGAGGATGATGAAGGCGACGATCGACACTGCGAGGAAGGCCGCCGGGCCGCCGGGCAGGCCGGTCATCGCGGTGGCGAGCGCCCGCGAGAAGCCGGATTGCGTCAGCCCCCAGGCCATGGCGGTGGCGGTGCCGATGATCAGCAGGATCGCGCCGGACAGCGCCGCGGTGTCGATCAGCATCGGCATCAACCGCCGCCAGTCGAATTTCCGATAGATCAGAAGCCCGGCGAGCACGGCGTAGACAATGCCGATCGTCGACACTTCGGTCGCGGTGGCGACGCCTTCGACAACGGCGGCGCGGATCACGAACGGCAGCGCCAGCGCGGGCAGGGCGATGATCAGGGTTCTGCCGATCTGGCTCGCCGAGGCGCGCCTGATGTGGCTGAGGTCCTCGCCGCGATAGCGCCACCAGACCAGCATCGACAGCGTGATCGCCAGCACCACGCCAGGCAACAAGCCACCGGTGAACAGCGCCGAGATCGACACGCCGGTCACCGAGCCGATGGTGATGAGCACCAGGCTCGGCGGAATGGTCTCGGTTTGGGCGCCGGTCGCGGCGAGCAGGGCGACCAGATCGCCTGGCTTGGCGCCGCGTTCCTTCATCTCTGGAAACAGCACCGGCGCCACCGCCGCCATATCGGCGGCCTTGGAGCCGGAAATGCCGGAGACCAGATACATCGCGCCGACCAGCACATAATGCAGACCGCCGCGGACATGACCGAGCAGGCTGGCGAGAAACGCCACCATCGCCCGCGCCATCCCGGTCATCTCGATCAGCAGACCGAGGAACACGAACAGCGGCACCGACAGCAGGATCAGGTGGCTCATGCCTTCGTCCATCCGGCCGACCAGCACCATCAGGGGCGTCCGCGTCGTCAGCGCCAGATAGCCGTAGATCGACAGCCCGAACCCGAACGCGATCGGCACGCCGGCGAACACGCACAGGCCGGCGACGCCGACGAAGAAGATCAGCAGGTTGATGTTGCCAAGCGGCTTCAGCAACGGCTGCGCCAGCCAGAACAGGCCGATCAGCACCGCGACGGTGAGGGCGGCGCCCACCACCAGCCGCCAATCGCCGAACCGCACCAGTCGCAGCAGCGCGAACATCGCCATCAGCGCGGTGCCAACCGGCAGCGCGGCGGCGCGCCAGATGTTGGAGAGCGAAAGCGCCGGGGTGGTGATGTAGCTTTCCTCATAGGCGTATTCGGCTGCGGGCGCTGCGATCAGCAGCAGGAATGCCAGCGCCGCGCAGATCGCAACGAGATCGAGAAACGCACGCATCCGGGGCGAAGCGCTGGCCACCAGCGCGGTCATCCGCATGTGCTCGCCGCGGCGGAACGCCACCGCCGCGCCGAACATCGCCAGCCACAGGAACAGGATCGAGGCCAGTTCGTCCGACCAGATCAACGGACTGTGAAACACGTAGCGCGACACCACGCCGGCAAATAGCACGACGATCTCCGCGACCACCAGCATGGCCGCGGGGATCTCGACCAGCAGACCGAGCGTGGATTCCAACGTGCTCGTCAGCGACTTGCGCGTTGGAATCGTGAGCGGGTCGCCAGCCGCCAGTTGCGGGATTTCGGCGTGGGCCATCGCCGCGGATTACGCGAGCTTGCCGACGGACTTCTCGAGCAGTGACCACGCCTGGTCGCCGTATTTGCCCTTCCACTCGGCGTAGAACCCGGCCGACCGCAGCTTGTCGCGGAACGGCGTCACCGTCGGCTGATTGAAGATCAGGCCCTTGCCGGCGAGTTCCTCGCGCACCGTGGCATTCAGCTTGGCCGTGTCCTCGCGCTCCTTGACCGCGGCGGCGTTGATGTTCCTGGCGACGATCTCCCGGACGTCGACCGGCAGCCGCTCCCAGGACCGGCGGTTCGCCAGGAACCAGAAGCCGTCCCACATATGGTTGGTCAGCGAGCAGTACTTCTGCACTTCATAGAGCTTGGCGGTGGAAATCAGCGCCAGCGGATTCTCCTGGCCCTCGACCACCTTGGTCTGCAGCGCCGAATACACTTCGCTGAAATTGATCGAGGCCGGCGAGGCGTCGAACGCCTTGAACATCGAGGTCCATAGCGGCGAAACCGGCACCCGGATCTTGAAACCCTTGAAATCTTCCGGGCCGTTGATCGGACGGGTCGAGGACGTGGTCTGGCGGAAGCCGTTGTCCCAGATCTTGTCCATCACGACGAGGCCGGCCTTGGTGATCTCGCCACGGACATGGCCGCCGAGTTCGCCGTCCATCGCCTTCCAGACCGTGTCGTAATCCGGGAAGGCGAAGCCGATGCCGTTGATCGAGGCCGCCGGCACCAGGGTCGACAGGATCAGGCCGGACAGCGTGAAGAACTCGACGCCGCCGGAGCGGATCTGGCTCAGCATGTCGGTGTCGGAACCGAGCTGATTGTTCGGGAAGATCTGAAGGTCGAACCGGCCGCTAGTCTCGGCCTTGATCGCCGCCGACATCTCGCGCGCACGGACATTCAGCGGATGGGTGTCGGGCAGGTTATTGGCATATTTGTAGACGAACTCAGCCTCCGCCGCGCGCGCGACGATCGGCATTCCGATACCACCCAGCGCAGCCGCTGCCGCCGATGCCTTCAACAACGTCCTGCGTGAAACGCTCATTCCGATTCCTCCTGCCAGATGGTCTTGTCGTCAGAACCGACCCACCAAGTCGACTGGTCTCACAGGATGCCGACGAAGGGCTCGATGTCCAACTTGCAGAGCCAGCCAGAGCTCCGGAGGACGCGATCCACCGCCACCGTGCCGGCATTGAGCTTCATCTTAACGTCGGCCAACTTGCGCG